>Ga0193755_1000016_pt1 | contig 48745 bp, 43 predicted proteins | sample H1a2metaG_FD_144921 | JGI IMG/M metagenome (GOLD analysis project Ga0193755, IMG submission 144921) | Soil microbial communities from a riparian zone of the East river system, Colorado, United States - H1a2 | ecosystem: Environmental > Terrestrial > Soil > Riparian zone | place: USA: East River...
GTCTTCCTGGCCCGTTTTACTGTTCTCCCCTGTGCGTCTGTGCGTCTAGTCGTTGCATTTCCGGTATACTATTTAGCATGGCTCGGGAGCTCCCCATCTTTCCGCTACCCATCGTTCTCTTTCCGGGAGCTCCACAGCCTCTTCATATCTTCGAGCCCCGCTACCGCCAACTGCTCCAGGACTGTCTCGCCAGCGACCAGCGGTTCGGCATCGCCTACGTCGCGCCCGACCCCACACCCGGTGCCGATCCCGTGCCGAGTCCAGGCGACGTGGGGTGCGTCGCTCTCATCCGGTCGAACCAGCCGCTCCCCGACGGGCGCTCGAATGTCCTGACCGTCGGCGAGCGTCGCTTCGTGCTGCGGTCGTGGGTCTCGGGCCCGCACCCGTACCGCGTCGCCGAGGTCGAGGAATTCGACGACGACCCGACCGATGCCGCCGAGGTGGGCACCCTGGCCGCGGATGTGCGCGAGGGATTCGAGCGCCTCGCACGAGCGCTCGGCGTGCTCACCGAGCGGGAGGACGAGGAGGTCGAGCTGCCGAGCGATCCCCAGCGCCTGTCGTTCCAGGTGGCGGCGGCGCTCGAGCTCGACGCGCCGGCGAAACAGGTGCTGCAAGCGATCCGGAGCACCAGCGCCCGGCTCCGCCAGCTCGCGACCGTGCTGGGTCCCGTGGCAGCCGACGCCGAGCGCCGGGCGGCAGTGCGCCAAGGGGCGCGGGGCAACGGGCGCGGCGGCCTCCACCCCGAGATCGAGCGCGCCACGTGACCAGCGCAACAGGGGGCCGAGAGAGGTCCCTGGCCGCGGCGCTCAGCGAGATCGTCGGCGCGCAGCACGTGCGCACCGCGCTCCCCGAGAGGGTCACGTACGCGCGCGACGGGCTGCCGACCCATCGGCGGGTGCCCGGCGTGGTCGTGCTGCCGGGGACCCGGGACGAGGTCGTGGCGGTCGTGCGGCTGCTCGCCGCGCTCGGCGTACCGTTCGTGCCCCGCGGCGCCGGCACCGGCCTGTCGGGCGGCGCGCTCGCGGACGACGACGCGGTGCTGATGGTGCTCACGCGGCTGAACCGGATTCTGGCGATCGACCCCAAGAACCGGCTCGCGGTGGTGGAGCCCGGCGTCGTGAACGTGCGCCTCTCGGCCGCGGCGGCGCCCCACGGCCTGCAGTACAGCCCCGATCCGTCGAGCCAGACCGCCTGTACCATCGGCGGCAATGTGGCCGAAAACGCGGGCGGGCCACACTGTCTCAAGTACGGTGTGACCGTCAACCACGTGCTCGGCCTCGAGGTCGTGCTCGCGGACGGGCGCATCGTCGAGCTCGGCAGCCCGGGAGGCGAGCCGTGGGGGCCGGATCTCGTGGGCCTGTTCGTCGGCTCGGAGGGCAACTTCGGGATCGCGACGCGGATCAGCGTGCGCCTGCTGCCGGTGCCGCGCGCCATCCGCACGCTGCTCGCGGATTTCAGCGCGCTGCGGACGGCGGGCGAAGCCGTGTCCGCCGTGATCGCCAGCGGCATCGTGCCCGCCGCCCTCGAGATGATGGACCAGTCATGCATCAATGCCGTGGAGGATTCGGTGTATGCGGCGGGCTATCCGCGCGATGCCGCGGCCGTGCTGCTGCTCGAGCTCGACGGCTGTCGCGACGAGGCGGTGGCCGCGGATGCGGAGACCATCGCCGAGATCTTGCGCGCGCACGGCGCGCGCAGTGTGCTCGGCGCCGCGGACGCGAAGCAGCGAGAGCGGTTGTGGCAGGGCCGCAAGAAGGCGTTCGGCGCCATGGGCCGCCTGTCGCGTGACCTGGTCGTGCAGGACGCCGTGGTCCCCCGCTCCGCCCTCCCCCACGTGCTGGAGGCAATCGGGCGGATCGCCGCGGGCTACGGGCTCACGGTCAGCAACGTATTCCACGCGGGCGACGGCAATCTGCACCCCAATATCTCGTTCGACGGACGCGTGCCGGGCCTCAAGGCGCGGGTGGAGCAGGCGAGCGGCGAGATCATGGCCGCGTGCATCGCCGTCGGCGGTACCATCACGGGCGAGCACGGCGTGGGGCTCGACAAGTTGCGCTACATGCCCCTGATCTTCGACGGCAATGCGCTCGCCGCGATGCGGGCCGTGCGGCGGGTGTTCGATCCTCTCGAGCGGGTCAACCCGGGGAAGGTGGTGCCGGTCCACGCGTGTCGGGAATGGGTGGGGGCGAGTCCCCGTTCTCCCCAGGCTGTGGGATCACTATGAGTTTGGTCGATCGCGTCCGCGCGCTGCTCGGTGACGACGCCGTGGACGTCGCCGCGACGCCCGACGGCGTGCCGCGCGTCGCTCCCGGCTCGCCCGACGCCGTGGCGCTGCTCCTGGGCACCGCGCGCGAAGAGGGGTGGCGCGTCCGCGTCGAAGGCGCGGGCACGTGGCTGCCGGCCGACGCCCCCGCCGACCTGGCGCTCACCACGCGCCGCCTCGACAAGGTCCCGGCCATCGAGCCGCAGGATCTCTCGGCGACCGCCGAGGCGGGCATTGGCTGCGATCTGCTGCGCCAGCAGCTCGCCGACCGCGGCACGTGGCTCGCGCTCGATCCCCCGGGACTCGCCGGCCGCACCCTCGGCTCGGTGGTCGCGACCGCGACGGCGGGCCCGTTGCGCCATGGGTTCGGGCCAGTGCGCGACCACCTGCTCGGCGTCACCTTCGTCACCGGCGACGGCCGCCTCGTGCAGAGCGGCGGGCGCGTGATGAAGAACGTCGCGGGCTACGATCTGACCAAGCTCGCGGCCGGCGGGTTCGGGGCGTTCGGCGTGATCGTGCTGGTGCACCTGCGGCTCCGCGCTCTGCCGCGCGCCGACCAGACGCTCGTGCTGGAAGGGTCGCGCGAAGACCTCGCCCAGGTGGCCGATGACATCGCCGCGGCGGCCGTCCAGCCCGCCGCACATGAGCTCATGTCGCCGGCCCTTGCGCGGCGCGAGCGCTGGATGCTGGCGGTCCGCTTCGCCGGCTCGGCAGCCCTGGTCTCCGCCGAGGAAGCGGCGCTCCGCGCCGCCACCGGGGGACGCTTCACCGCACTGCGCGCGGACGAGGCGCACGCCTTGTGGATGCGCGCCGCCGAGAGCTTCGCCACTCGGCCGGTGACGTTCCGCGTCGGCGGCCTGCCCGACTCGAGCGACGAGCTCATGGACCTGCTGCAGCATCAGGTGGGGGACGAGTGGATCTCGGCCAGCCCCGGCGTCGGCGCGATCCGGTGGGGCGGCGAGGCGACCGTGGACCGCCTGCGGCGGCTGCGCCGCACGCTGGCCGGGCTCGAAGTGCCGCTCACGCTGGAGCGGGCCCCGTGGGCAGTGCGCGCCGCCGTCGGTCACTTCGGCGCCTACCGCGAAGGCGTGGGCCCGCTCGTCGCCGGGCTGCGGCGCACGTTCGATCCGGGCGAAGCGCTCGTGGTGGCCGTCGAAGGCACGGAATGACGGATCGGGGCGGCTTCGAAGGGTTGGACTCTTGTGTTCATTGCGGCTTCTGTCTCCAGGCCTGCCCCACCTTCCTCGCGACCGGTGACGAATCCGACAGCCCGCGCGGCCGCATCGAGTTGATGCGCGCGCTCGAGACGGGCGAGCTCGCTCCCGCCGATCCGGGCGTCGCCTTGCACCTCGACCGATGTCTCGGCTGCCGCGGGTGCGAGCCGGTCTGTCCGTCGGGGGTGAGCTACGGCCGCGGCCTCGAGGCGGCCCGCGCGCTGCTGACGGAGCGCCGCGGCGTGTCGCCGCTGGTGCGCGCGGCGCTCGGGGCGCTGACCAGCGCGGACGTGTCACGCGTCGTGTACGCCATGGCGCGGCTTGTGCGGGCGACGGGACTCCCACGGCGACTGGCGGGATGGGGACGGGTGCGATTCGCGATGGGGATGCTGGCGGCGACAAAGCCAGCGCGGAATGCGGAATTCGGAATGCGGAATCGAAGTTCGCGCGTCAATTCCGCATTCCGCACTCCGCATTCCGCATTAACCCCCGTCACGTTGTTCCGAGGATGTGTTATGGAGGGCCTCTTCTCCCACGTGCACGACGCCACCATCCGCACGCTCCAGGTGAACGGCTACGCGGTGCGCGAAGTCCCGGCGCAGGTGTGCTGTGGGGCGCTGCACGCACACGCCGGTCTGCGGGACGAGGCGCGGCGCCTCGCCCGGACGAACGTCGCCGCGTTCGGCGACGACGACACGCCCATCGTCGTCAACAGCGCGGGGTGCGGGGCGATGCTGAAGGAATACGGCCACCTGCTCGACGGCTCGGGGGAGGGGGAGCGGTTCGTCGCGCGCGTGCGGGACGTGAGTGAGCTGCTGGCCGAGCGGGGCCCGCGGCCCGGCGCGCCGCTCGATGTGACCGTCGCGTACGATCCTCCCTGCCACTTGCTGCACGCCCAGCGAATCGCCGAGCCGCCGCAGCGGATGCTCGCGGCGATTCCGGTGCTGCGCGTGGTCTCCCCGCCCGACGCCGCACAGTGCTGTGGCAGTGCCGGACTGTTCACGCTGGTGGAGCCCGCGATGTCGCGCGCGGTGCTCGCGCCCAAGCTCGCCTCCCTCGCCGAGGCCCGACCACAAGTGGTGGCGACAGGCAACCCGGGGTGCCTGATGCAGCTCGGAGCCGGGCTCGCCGCGGCGGGCATCTCTGCCGCGGTGCGTCACCCGGTCGAGCTGCTCGACGAGTCCTACAAAGCCGCGGGCTATTATGCTTGAGGGATGACGGAAGGGCTGCCGCAGGTCGCGCGGGTCGAGCCTGGTGAGGTCACGCCGGCGCTCGTGACCGCGCTGTACACCGGCGCGGTCGTGTCGCGCGTCGAGGTCGGGGTGGTGGCGCTCACGGGCCCCGGGGCCGTCACGTCCTTTCAGGGCCTGCTGACGAACGACGTCGAGCTTCCGGGCGACGGCTCATTCGTATACGGCGCGCTGCTCACTCCCAAAGGGATGATCGTCGTGGACGGCTGGGCCGCTCGGCTCGGTGCCACGGTGAGCTACACCGTGCCGGCAGTCGAGGGGGGACGCGAACGCGCGCTCGGGATCTTCACGCGCTCGGTGCCCCCGCGCCTCGCCCGCGTGAGCGACCGCACGACCGACGTGGCGGTCTATAGGTTGGCAGGTCCGGGCGCGCTGGCGGTGGCGATCGCGGCGGGCCTGGACGTGCCGCCCGCCCCCGGCCGCGTGCTGGTGCGGCCCGACGGCATGGAGACCGCGCGGGCCACCGAAGGAGCGCCGTTCGTCGTTCAGGTGACGGCCCCCGAAGCGGCAGGCGCGCTGCTCGCCGCGCGCTTGGAGGCCGCCGGCGCGGTCGGGGCCGACCCCGCCGCGCTGGAGCTGAGCCGCATCCTCGCTGGCTGGCCGCGTCTCGGCGCCGAGGTGGACGAGAAAACCATCCCCCAGGAAGCCCGCCTCGACGAGATCGGCGGCGTGTCGTATACGAAGGGCTGTTATACGGGCCAGGAGACCGTCGCCCGCTTGCACTTCCGCGGCCACGTGAACCGCCAGGTCCGCGGCCTGCTGTTCGATCCGGAGCCGCCCGCCACCCCCGCTGGCGGCTGGAGCGTGGTCACCTATGTCGATCGCGACGTGGGCCGGGTGACCAGCCTCGCGTTCGTGCCCGAGACCGGCGTCGCCGGCGCCGGACGCTGGATCGGCCTCGCGCTGATCCGGCGGGAAGTCGGGCCCGGCTCGGTGGTGCGCGCGGCCGGCCGCGACGCGCGCGTGGTCGATCTCCCCTTCGCCTTCCCAATCGCCGCGCCCGCATGAGCGTGCTCGTCACGGGCGCGAGCGGCCTCGTCGGCAGTCACGTGGTCGAGGCCCTCGCCGCGCGCGGCGAGCCCGTGCGCGCGCTGGTGCGGCCGGCGAGTCGCGCCGCCGTCCTGCGGCTCGGGGCCGAGGCGGTCGTGGGCGACGTCACCGACCCGGTCGTGTGGCAGGCTGCGGCGCGCGGCGTCCGCGCCATCGTGCACGCCGCCGCCATCGTGCAGCGCCGCGCCTCCTGGGAGCAGTACGTCGCCGTCAATGTCGATGCGACCCGACTCGCCGTCGCCGCGGCGCGGGCGGCGGGCGCGCGGTTGATCCATATCTCGTCGGTGGCGGTGTACGCCGGCTCGGCGGCCTATCCTTCCATACCCGAGCGGCGGGATGAAGACTTCCCCCTCCAGCCGATCGCGACGCCCGACTTCTACGCCCGCAGCAAGCGAATGGCGGAGGACGTGGTGCGCGAAGCGGCGACGCATCGCGACCTCGCTGTGGCGGCGCTGCGCCCCACCGTCATCTACGGAGAGCGGGATCGTCTGTTCACACCCCGCGTGATCCGCGCGGCGCGGCTCCGGTTCGTGCCCCGGATCGGTCCCGGCACGAACCGGTTGTCATGCGTGTACGCGGGCAACGTCGCGGCCGCCGCCGTCGCCGCGCTCGACGCACCGCTGCAGGGCTTCCGCGCGTACAACGTGACGAGCGACGGGCCGCCCGCACTGTCGCAGCGCGAGTTCTTCGCCGCGTTTGCGGCCGCGCTCGGCCGGCGCTATTGGTCGATCCCCATTCCCACGCCGCTCGCCGGCCTCGCGATCGGCCTGTTCACCGCGCGCCGACTGGCGCGCGCGGCGGTGTCCTTCATGTCGGGGGAGAATCCGTACACCGACGAGCGCATCCGCGCCGAGCTCGGTTGGCGGCCGCCGACTCAGGCCCGAGCGGCGATCGGGCGCACCGTCGCCTGGTTTCTCGAAAACGAAAAGCCCGGGCACTAGTCCCGGGCATCGTCACTGCACGTCACTGATCCGCTTACGGCTTCTTCTTGGGGGCGGGCTTGTTCGGGGCGATCATCCTCTTCGACGTGTCGGCCTTCATCACGTGCATCGAGGTGTCAACCACCATCATGTGCGAGGTGTCGCTCATCATCATGTGCGACGTGTCGGCAGCCGTCTCAGCGGGCTTCTGCTCGGGTTTTTGACACGCGCCCATCGCCACGACGGCGAGGACCATTGCAAGACGCTTCATGCGCACTCCTCTGGAGAAAATAGTAGCGGTGCGGGGTTCGGCCGGGGAAAACCTAGCGGTGGGGCCCCGGGAGTCAAGGCCGCGGCGCGGTGCCGGGTGTATTAGCCCGACATGACCGACCGCCGCAGCTTCGTCGCATGGCTCGGCAGCCTGCCGCTCGTCGGCCGGCACCGCCCCCCGCGCGCCGCACCCCCGATCGTCATCGACGCGACGCCGACGGCGCTGTACCAGCAGCCCGATGGCCGGAACAATCTCGTACGGGTCGCCGTAACGGGCCTCGACGCGCCGGCGGCGCGCGCCCGCGTCACCGACACCCGTGGCACGCTCGTGGGCACCGCGGGTCTGCTGGCGACCGGCGCCAGCCTCGCGGGCGAGCTCTGGGTACCGCTGTCGCGGGCGGCCGGGGCCGAGTTCCAGATTGACGTCGAGGTCGGCAAGCAGCGCGTCGGGCGTCGGCGCGTCCGGCTCGCGCCGCCGCGGCGCTGGACGCTGTACTGGATCGCGTCGAGCCACACCGACGTCGGCCTCACCGCCCTGCAGCAAGAAGGTCTCGAAGCGCACCGCCGGAACCTGGATGCGGCGCTCGCCCGGCTGCCCGCGCATCCCGACTTCCGCTGGACCGCGGAGTGCGCGCTCCAGCTGATCTCGTACGTCGAGAACCGCGCCCCCGCCGCGGGTGAGGCGCTCGTGCGGGCCATCCGCGACGGCAAGATCGGCGTCTCCGCCCTGTTCGCACAGCCGCTGACGGGGATCCTCGACCACGAGACCTTCGCGCGCGTCCTCTGGCCCGCGGGTCTATTCGCGCGCGAGCATGGACTGGGCTATCAAGCGGCGCAGCTGGCCGACGTGCCCGGGCAAGCGCTGACCTTCCCTACGCTCCTCGCCGCGAGCGGTGTGCGCTATCTCGCGAGCGCGGTCAATCCGGAACGGGCGGCGCCGCTGCTCTCTCCCGCGGACGCGGCCCGCGCCCAGCTCGGCGGGGGCGACTGGACGACATACCCGCAGCTGTACTGGTGGGAAGGACCGGACGGGAGCCGCGTGCTGCACTGGCGGGCCGACCAGTACGCCGATGGCCTGCGCTTCGGGTTCGACGTGGGTGCGGCCGAGATGGGTCGACGCCTCTCCGACTGGCTGCTGACCCATCCCGTGTTCCTGTCTCCCGGCTATCCCTACGACGTCGCGCTGCTGTCCGGCGCCACGGGCGACAACGGCCTTCTGGACGAGCGGGTCGTCGCGAACGTGGAGGAGTTTTCCCGCCGGTTCGCCTACCCCCGTCTCGTGGCGGCGCGACCCGAGGAGTTCTTCCGCGAGGTGGAGCGGCGCTGGGGCACGAAGCTGCCCGTGCGGCGCGGCGACACCGGGTGCTATCGCGAGGACGGCGCCGCGTCCACCGCGGCGGAGCTCGGGCGCTACCGCGCGGCCCAACTGGTCGCCCGGGCCGCGGAGCTGCTCGCGCTGTGGGACGAGCAGACCGAGCCGCGCGAGGGCGGCGCGACCGACCGAATCCAGCAACGGGCAGCGGCGCGCCGGCGGATGTGGCGCGATCTGCTGCTGTTCGGCGAGCACACCTGGGCCTCGTCGGCCAGCGGAGCGGACCCCGACGGGGCGGACACCGTCGCGCAGTGGCAGTACAAGCGGCGGTTCCTGGACGCCGGCGCCGCCGCGGCCGACGCCCAGGTCGCGGCCGCGCTGGTCCGGATCGGCCTCTCGACCGGCGGGAGCGGGGGTCCCGGCCGCGTCGTGCTCAACGCCTCGAGTTGGGCGCGGAGTGAGGTGGTGCGGGTACCCCACGGCGCGGCGCGGCGGCTGGTCCACGACGGCCGGGAATGGCCGGCCGTGGATCTCCCCGATGGGTCGGCGCTGGTCGTGGCGCGAGACGTCCCCGCGCTGGGCTACCTGACGCTCGCGGAAAGTGAGCGGGCGCCGAACCCGCCCCGGGACGACGGCGCGACGCTCGAGGCGCAGGCCGGCGGGTTTCACGTCGTACTCGACCCTGCGAGCGGTGCGATCCGTTCGCTCACGACCGGCGACGGCGCGGAGCGCGTCCGGCCAGCCGGCTGGTCGGGGCTGAACCAGCTCGTCTACGTGCAGGGTGGCGCGCACAGCGCCCTGTGGACGGGTCGGGCGCGCGACGAGCTGCGCACCGCGCCCGACCTCACGCTGCACCAGGCGGAGCTCGTATCGGCGCGCCGCGAGCGGCTCCCGGGAATCGGCGCCCGGCTCGTGGTCGAGCGCACGCTCCAGGGCTGCACCAGCGTCACGACCATCGTGACGCTGTACGACGACCTGCCCTGGATGGACATCGCGAACCGGATCACGAAACCCGCCACGCTCGACAAGGAAGCGCTGTACGTCGCCTTCCCGTTCGCGCTCACGAAGCCGACGGTCGAGGTCGAAGTACCGCTCGGGCGGATGACGGTGGAGCGCGATCAGCAACCCGGCAGCTGCCGGGACTGGTACTGTCACGCCCACTGGGCGTGGCTGCACGACGCGGCGGGCGGCATGCTCTGGAGCGGACCGGACACGCCACTCCTCACGCTGAACGACATCTTCCGCGGCCAGTGGCGCCGGAAGATCGAGCCCGACGGCACGCTGTTCGCGTATGTCCTGCACAACTACTGGCCCACCAACTTCGCGGCCCGCCAGGGGGGGGAGCTCTCGTTTCGCTACCGCATCTCGGCGCTGCCGCGCGGCGGCGACCGTGCCGAGCCGGTCCGGCGCGGCTGGGCCGCGTGCGACCCGCTGTACGTGAGCGCCCCGTACGCGAGCGTCGGCGCGGGCCCGCTCCCCCGCAAGGACTCGGCGTTGTTCATCCCGGATCAGGGCGTCGCGGTCGTGGGCGTGAAGCCGGCAGACGACCGCGCGGGCGCGGTGGTGAAGCTCGTCGACGTAGCCGGTGTGGCGCGCGCGGTGGCAGTCTGGCCGGGGGCCTACGCTTTCCGCGGCGCCCGCCGCACGAACTTCGTCGAGATGAACGGAGACCGTGTCCCAGTGGCGCCCGACGGCCGCGCCACGATCGACCTTCCTGCGTGGGGCACCGCCGCGCTGCGACTCTTTACATCGCGGGAGGGGGCCGATTAACTATCGCCCTATGACCAAGGCGACCACGCTGGGCGAGCTGCAACAGACCGAGTGGGCGAGTCCCGCCCGGATCCACCGCACCGTCAAGGACGAGCTGCGCGAGAATCTGATCTGCCTGCTCGAGAACGGCTCGCCGCTGTTCCCGGGTATCGTGGGCTACGAGGAGTCCGTCATCCCGCAGCTCGTGAACGCCGTCCTGTCGCGCCACAACTTCATCCTGCTGGGCCTGCGCGGGCAGGCGAAGAGCCGCATCCTGCGCCAGCTCGTCACGCTGCTCGACGAAGAGATTCCGATTCTCGCGGGGAGCGAAGTGAACGACAACCCGTTCGCGCCGATCTCGAAGTTCGGGCGCGAGCTCGTGGCCGAGCAGGGCGCCGGGACACCGATCGCCTGGCTGCCGCGTGAGTCCCGCTTCGTGGAGAAGCTCGCCACGCCCGACGTCACCATCGCCGACATCATCGGCGACGTGGACCCCATCAAGGCCGCGCGCGGCGGTCACCTGCTGTCCGACGAGCTGACGATGCACTTCGGGCTCCTGCCCCGGGCGAACCGCGGCATCTTCGCGATCAACGAGCTGCCCGACCTCGCCGGGAAGATCCAGGTGGGCCTGTTCAACATCATGCAGGAGGGGGACGTCCAGGTGAAAGGCTACCCCGTCCGCCTGAACCTGGACGTGGCGCTCGTGTTCACCGCCAACCCCGAGGACTACACGGCCCGCGGCAAGATCATCACTCCGCTCAAGGATCGTATCGGATCGGAGATCGTCACCCATTACCCCTACACGGTGGAGCTGGGTGCCGCGATCACGCGCCAGGAGGCCTGGCTCGAGCGCAACGGGCGGCCGCTCAAGCTGCCCGACTTCGTCGCGGAGTTGATCGAGCGGGTCGCCTTCGAGGCCCGCGAGGACAAGCGGGTGGACCGCCGCTCGGGAGTCTCGCAGCGGCTCCCGATCAGCGTACTGGAAAACGTGGTGTCGAACGCCGAGCGACGCACCGTCACCACGAAGGAAAAGACGGTAGTCCCGCGCATCTCGGACATCTACGCCGCGCTGCCCGCGATCACAGGCAAACTCGAGCTCGAGTACGAGGGCGAGCTCCAGGGTCCGGAATCGATCGCCAAGGACCTGATCCGACGCGCCGCCGGCAAGACGTTCGAGTCCCGGGTGGGCGGCGCCAACGTGGACGACATTGTCCACTGGTTCGACGAGGGTGGGGCGCTCAAGATCTCGATGGACGAGCGCTCGGAGACCTGCCTCAAGGGCTTCAGCGTCGTCCCCGGCCTGCTCGACCTGGTGGACCAGGTGGGCCTCGCCGGCAAGAAGGACCCGGGCACCATGGTCGCCGCGTGCGAGCTGGTGCTCGAGGGCTTGGTGGCCGAGAAGCGGATCTCGCGCAACGAGGAGCTCGGCTACGTGCGCGCGCGCGCGGAGCCGAAGGGGCCGGGCTACGGCAAGACCGGCGGCGGAGGGGGGGGGCCGAACCTCTTCCAGTAAGCGGTCGCTAGGCGGCCGACGTATCTTCTCCGCGTCTTCCCTCTCGGAGCTTCCATGGGCAAGCTCGTCGGCGGCGGGGTCCTGCTCGTCATCGCGTTTTCGCTCCTGCTGGCGGCGGCCACGGTCCGGGCCCAGCGTCCCGGTCCTATCTCCAACCTGTTGCGCTTCGCCGGCTACGGGGTCGCCGTCCTCGCCGTCCTGTTCGCGACCGGGTCGGCGATGGTCGTCATCGACCCGGGCGAGGTCGGGGTGCGCCACGCCTTCGGCTACGTGGACCCGGGACCGCTGCTCGCCGGTATCCGGCTCGTGGCGCCGTGGTCCACGATCGAGCGGTACTCCACCCGGGAAGAGCAGTGGCCCCCGCGCGGCGAGCAGACCGAGGTCATCGAGGCGCTTTCGAGCGAGCAGATGGGGATGCATGTCGAGGTGTCGATCCGCTGGCAGATCGATCCGTCGCAGGCGCCCCGGATCTTCACCGAGATCGGCGATGAAAACCAGATCCGCGGCGCCGTGCTCAACGCCATCCGCAAGGGCGTGCGCGACGGGATCGTGCAGTACTCCATCAACGACATCTCCAAGCGCACCCAGATCGCGAACACCATGGAAGCCCTGGTGGACTCGGCGCTCGTGACCACCCCTCGCGCGGGCGGCGGCAAGTTCCGGATTGCCAGCGTCACCGCGTTCTTCCTGCGCGACCTGCAGCCACCCGCCCAGGTCGTGCAGGCGATCAACAACAAAATCGCCCAGGAGCAGCAGATCGAGACCGAACGGCACCGCGTCGAGGTGGCCCGCCTCCAGACCGAGCAGCAGCGGCTCCTCAACCAGACGCTGTCCCCCGAAGCGCTCACCAAGCAGTGGATCGAGGTGCTGCACGACATGAAGAACTCGACCAATCTGATCATCTTCGTGCCGACCGAGGGCGGGCTGCCACTGCTCAACATCAGCGAGCTGCGTAAGAACCTGAAGCCCTGAGATGGCGCCGCCGGTCATCACGATCACCCGGCAGTATGCCTCCGGCGGTTCGGAGGTCGCGCGCCTCGTGGCGGCGGAGCTCCGGTGGGACGTCATCGACAACGAGTTCGTGGACGAAGTCGCGCGCCGGGCGGGCCTCCCCCCCGACGCGGTGGCGCAGCGCGACGAGCGCGCTCCGGGGCTGTTGGAGCGGCTCGCGCGCACCCTGGCCGCCGGATCCCCCGAGCTGTTCATCGCGACCGCCGGCGTGCCGCGCGTCGAGCCGGATGAGGCGGCGCTCATCCAGCTGACCGAGCGGGTGATCGCGGAGGCCGCAGCGCACGGCCGGATTGTCCTGGTGGGCAGGGGCGCTCAGGCCGTGCTGGCACAGCGACCCGACGCGCTGCACGTATACGTCGTCGCCGCGAAGCCGTGGCGCATGAAGCTCGCGGTCGAGCGCCTGGGGGTGAACCCGGCGGAGGTGGAGAAGGTCGTCGACCAAACGGACCGGCAGCGCGACCAGTACGTGAGGACCTACTATCGGCGACATCGCCAAGACGTGGTGAACTACGACATGGTGGTGAACACGGAGAAGCTGGGAATCGACGGGGCGGCCGCGCTGGTGGTGGCCGAAGCGCGCCGGAGGAAATGGAGTTGAGGTCCGCGGCCCGCTCGGCGGCGCTCACGGCGTGTCTCTCGCTCGCCTGCTGGCACGGTCCGGCGCCCACACCACTCGTGCCGGTGGCCGTGGTCCCGTTCGATGCGTACGGAGGCGCGATCTACGTGCCCGCGCTGATCAACGGCGACTCCGCCTGGCTGATGCTCGACACCGGCCTCTCCCGCACGGGGCTCGACCGGGACTGGGCCCAAACGGTCGGAATCGTTCCCGGTCCGGCACCAACCGCACCAGTCGCACCTGCCGCTTCGACCGCCGTCGTGGACACGATCCGCATCGGAGAGCTCACGCTCCGGAACCACCGGGTGGCGCTGTACCCCCTCAACGGCCTCAGCGAAGCCAGCGGGCGGCTGCAGGTGGGCCTCCTCGGGCACGACGTGCTGCAGCACTACACCGTGGAGATCGACTACCGGCAACGGCGTGTGCGGTTGTTCGACCCCGCGCGGTACCGCTACAAGGGCACGGGCGCCACGGTGCGATTCACGCCCGACGCCGATCTCCCGCTGCTGCGCGCGCACGTGAAGGTCCGGGGCCGCCGCGCCATCCCGGCCCGGCTGCTGCTCGATACGGGCGCGTCGGGCCTGTGCCTGATCGTCACCACTCCCTTCACGGAACAGCACGGCCTGAACCAGGTGACGCCGGCCATCGAGGCGCCGATCGGCACGGGCCTGGTCGGCGAGCTCCACGGGACCATCGTCCGCTTGCAAGAGCTCCGGCTGGGCGGCATAAAGGTCCCCTCCCCTACCACCGGACTGGGGGGCGAGTACAAGGGTTTTCTGGCGCGAACCGACATCGATGGCGTCGTCGGCAACTCGGTGTTCGAGGGATCGCGTCTGATCGTCGACTACGCCGGCCACCGCGCCATCGTGGAGCCCCGACCCGCCGACAACTCGCCGTGCGATTTCGACATGAGCGGGTTGCGGCTCGCCGCCCGGGGACCGGGGCTGAGGCACATCGTGGTCGATTACGTCATCCCGCAGAGCCCGAGCGCGGAGGCCGGGATCGCCGTGGGCGATGAGCTCCTGCTGATCGACGGACGCGGGGTCGCGGAGGGGGACCTGAGCGACGCTCGGAAGGCCCTCCGCTCCGCCGGCGCGGTGCGCCAGCTCGTGCTGCGCCGCGACGCGGATACGATCCGGGTGGCGCTCAAGCTGCGGCGGCTGCTCTGACGCCCCGACCTCCGCTACGCCGTCCGCCGTAGCGCCGGCACCCGCCAGGCGGCCAGCACCACGGCGATGAGACACCCCGCGCCTCCCAGGGCGATCGCATGGGGCGCGCCCGTGTGCTCCGCGACCAGCCCCGCCTGGAACGCGCCGAGCGGCGCCAGGCCCACGAACACGAAGGCATAGAACGCCATCACCCGGCCGCGCAGCTCGTCGGGAACCAGGGTCTGCAGCATGGTATTGGCAAGCGCGGTGGTCACGATCATCGCGCAGCCGGCGAGCGCCAGGAGCGCCAGCGCCACGCCCACGGAGCGCACGGCCGCGAACAGCACCAGCAGCACGCCGAACGCCGCGCCGCCTTCCAGCAGGACGGTGCCCTTGCGGACGCGCGCCCCTCGAAGGGCGAGCCCCAGGGCCCCGAGCATCGCCCCGATACCCACCGCCGCCATCAGCAGGCCATAACCGCGCGCATCGGTGTGCAGGACGTCCCGAGCGACGACCGGCATCAGCACGATGAACGGGAAGCCGAACACGCTGAATACCGCCACCAGCACCACGAGCACCCACACGCGGGTATCGCCCCGGATGAACGCGACGGCCTGACGGACGCCCTCCCAGGCCGAGGGGGGCATGGGGCGCGTCACGAACGGCGGGAGCCGCATCGCGAGGAGCGCGGCGATTACGGCGACGTAGCTCACGCCGTTCAAGAAAAAGCACATACCGACGCCGGCGACTCCGATCAGCACGCCCGCGACCGCCGGGCCGACGATCCGCGCGGCGTTGAACATGGACGAGTTGAGCGCGATCGCGTTCATGAGGTCCTCTTTGCCGACCAGCTCCGCGATGAACGCCTGGCGGGCGGGAATGTCGAACGCGTTGACGATCCCGAACAGCAGCGCCAGCACCAGTACCTGCGACGTGGTCACCCTTCCGGTCCACACGAGGGCCGCCAGCGTCAGTGCTTCGAGCATCTGCAGCGCCTGCGTCCACACGATCAGGCGACGCTTGTCGACGCGGTCCACGATGACGCCCGCGTACACGGTGAACAAGAGCACGCCCAGAGAGCGGAACGCCTGAGTCAGGCCGACCGCGAACGGCGAGTTGGTGATCTCGAGCACCAGCCAGCCGAGCGCGACCGCCTGCATCCAGGTCCCGATGAGCGAGATGCCCTGACCAAACAGGAAAAGACGGAAATTGCGGTGGGAAAGCGCTCCGAGACGAAACGTGCGGGCGGCTTGGTCCATTGCGGGAAAGCTCGCCGCCGCCCGATATTTCGGGTAGGGAGACCGATTGAAATACACGACGTACAGCCGCTACCTCCCCGAGCTGGCCGACACGGTGAACCTCCAGGCCTTGCTCGATCAGCTCGCTGACTTCCTCCTCCAGTCGGGCTTCGCCGGAGGCGCGTACTCGCATCCGTTCTGGGGCGAGTTCGGCGAGGAAGAATCCGACCGCTCGCTCGACGCGCTGCGGCAGGCGATCCTCCAGGCGCTCATGGACTCGGGCCAGCTGACGCCCGAAATGCTCAAGGTGTTGCGCGGCGAATCGACCGGCGACGCGGCGCGCGACGCCGATCTCGAGCGCCAGCTGGGGGAGCTGCTCGACAAGATCGTTCAGAAGCTCATGGACGAGGGCTACCTGAACGTGACCGAGGCGCCCAAGATGCCCTCGGGCCAGCAGCCGTTGTTCGGTCCGGGCGGGATGGCCAAGGAGGCCGCTCAGCAGGTTCAGTTCAACCTCACCGAGAAAGGCATTGATTTTCTCGGCTACCGAACCTTGAAACATCTGCTGGGGAGCATCGGCAAGTCGAGCTTCGGCGCGCATGAGACCGAGCACCTCGCGACCGGCGTCGAGGTCGACGCGGTGAGCAAGCCCTACCAGTACGGCGACACGCTCAACCTCGACGTGAACGCCACGCTCACGAACGCGCTCCAGCGCGAGGGCCTGGGCGTGCCGATCAACCTCGAGTACGATGACCTCATGGTGCACCAGGCCGAGTACCGCTCGTCGTCGGCCACGGTCCTCATGCTCGACTGCTCGCACTCCATGATCCTGTACGGCGAGGACCGCTTCACGCCGGCCAAGAAGGTGGCGCTCGCGCTCACCCATCTGATCCGCACGCAGTTTCCGGGCGACACGCTGCGCGTGGTCCTGTTCCACGATACGGCCGAGGAGATCCCGCTCGCCCAGCTGGCGCGCGCGCAGGTGGGGCCGTACCACACGAACACCGCCGAAGGCCTCAAGCTGTCGCGCCGCATGCTGCTGTCGCAGCGCAAGGACATGCGCCAGATCATCATGATCACGGACGGCAAGCCGTCGGCGCTCACGCTGCCAGACGGCCGGATCTACGTGAACTCGATGGGCCTGGACCCCCAGATCCTCCAGGCCACCTACCGCGAGGTGGCGCTGTGCCGGCGCTCCGGGATCATGATCAACACCTTCATGCTGGCTCGGGACCGGAGTCTGGTGGAATTCGTGAAGAAGGTGTCGGCGATCTGCCGCGGGAAGGCCTACTTCACGAACACGATGACGCTGGGGCAGTTCATCCTGATGGACTTCATGCGGCGGAAGACGCGGCGGGTCTCCTAGCCCACCTCGCTTGGCGCCGCGAGGCGGCGGCGTGAATCAGCCTGCCATCTTCGGTACCCACGAAGAGAAGACCCTCGCCCAGCTGCGCGACGTGGCGACGCGCGCCGAGCGCGTCGCGCTCATGGCCGACGGCCATCTGGGCTACGTCATGCCCATCGGTGGCGTGGCGGCATACCGCAACAAAGTGAGCGTCGTCGGCGTGGGCTTCGACATCGCCTGCGGCAACGCCGCGATCCGCACCGACCGCCGCGTGGACGACTTCCCCCGCCCCGAGCTCGAGCGCCTGGCGGACGAGATTCAGCGTTCCATCTCGTTCGGCATCGGCCGCTCGAACCGCGCGAACGACGCGCCCACCGGCCACGCGCTGTTCGACCATGCCGCCTGGGACGCCGTCCCCGGACGCCACGAGCGGGATGGCCTTCGCGCCAAGGCGCGAAACCAGCTCGGCACCGTCGGCGGCGGGAACCACTACGTGGACGTGTTCGCCGACGAGACCGGGGCAATCTGGGTGGGCGTGCACTTCGGCAGCCGCGGCCTCGGCCACACCGTCGCGTCGGGCTTTCTGGCGCTGTCGCAAGGGAAACAATGGGGCGAGCGCGTACCGGAGGCGGAGGCGCTGCTCGCGCTCGACCAGCCGCTCGGGCACGACTACTGGCACCTCATGACGCTGGCGGGCGAGTATGCCTACGCGGGACGCGAGTGGGTGGCGCGCAAGGTCGTGTCCCTGCTGGGCGGCCGGGAGCTCGAGCTGGTCCACAATCACCACAACTTCGCATGGAAGGAGACCCACGACGGCACGCAGTACGTCGTGGTGCGCAAAGGCGCGACGCCGGCGTTTCCGGGGCAACGGGGCTTCGTGGGCGGCTCCATGGGGGACGACGCGGTCATCATCGAAGGCTCCCGGTACGACTCGGCGCGGCAGCGCGCGTCGCTCTATTCCACGGTGCACGGCGCGGGCCGGGTGATGTCACGCACCGAAGCGCGTGGCAAGGTGAACCGCCGGACCGGGGAGCTAATCCGGCCGGGCAGGGTAACGTGGGAGATGCTGCGGAAGTGGGTCGGTGAGAAAGGCGTGATCCTGCGCGGCGGCGGGCTGGACGAATCGCCGCACGCGTATCGCCGGTTGCCGGACGTGCTCGCCGCGCAGGGCGAAACGGTCACGGTGCTCCACACCCTCACCCCGCTGATCGTCGTGATGGCGGGCGAGAAAGAGTTCGATCCGTACCGAGACTAGCACCTCCCATCAGAAACGTCCGCCTTGCGCCCACATGGATTGTGGTCGCAGCTTAAGCGCACCTTGGACGAGCTCCTGAACACCCCCCGCGACGCGTTCACCTTTTCCACCGCTCCGGAACCCCATCGGCTCAGGACGCGGGAGCTGTTGCGGCGCCATCCCGAGATCAGGGAGCTGATCGGCCCCAACCCCGCCACGTTCTGGTGGACGGCGGGCATCGTCGCGCTCCAGATCGTCGTCGCGTGGCTCGTGGCCGACCAGCCGTGGTGGGTCGTGGCGGCCGTGGCTTACACCGTGGGCGCGTTCGCCGACCACGCGCTCTTCGTCATGATCCACGAGACCGCCCACCGGCTGGTCTTCAAGCGAAGGGTGCCGAACATCCTGACGGCGCTGCTCGCCAACCTGCCGCAGGTCTTCCCGGGCGCCGTGTCGTTCACCAAGTATCACCTCAAACACCACGCGTTCCAGGGCGTGTACGAGCTCGACGGCGACCTCCCCTTCCGCTGGGAGGCGCGACTCGTGGGACGGTCGCCGCTCCGCAAAGCGCTCTGGCTGCTGCTGTTCCCCATATTCCAGGCGATCCGGCCCTGGCGCGTGAAGGAGGTCCCCCTGTGGGACCGTTGGACGGCGACCAACGTCGCCGTAGGGGTGGCGTTCGACGCCCTGGTCTGGGTCGTGCTCGGCCCGAAGGCGCTGGTCTACCTCGTGCTGTCGCTCTTCTTCTCGATCGGCCTGCATCCCCTCGGCGCGCGCTGGATCCAGCGCCACTACCTCACGGCGACGGGCGGGCAGGAGACCTTCAGCTACTACGGCCCGCTCAACCTGCTCGCGTTCAACGTCGGGCACCATAACGAGCATCATGACTTCCCATCGGTGCCGTGGAATCGGCTGCCCCGAATCCGGGCCCTCGCTCCGGAAGTGTACGCGTCGCTGGCCTCGCACACCTCCTGGGCGCGATTGCTGTGGCGCTTCCTGTTCGACCGCGAGCTGACGCTGTTTTCCCGCGTGGTGCGCCACAATCGCAACCACGTGGCGCTCGACGACCAGGTCAAGCCGGACGTCGACGCGCTCCGCGGCCCGGCCCGGTAGTTGAGGTTGATGCGTCAGGCGTGACCATCCGCCTCGCCCTCCTCAGGGGCATCAATGTCGGCGGCCACAAGCAGATCTCGATGGCCGATCTGCGCGATCTTCTCACGCAGCTGGGCCTCGCGGACGTCCGGTCGCTGCTGCAAAGCGGGAATCTCGTCTTTGGCGCGACCGGGCGAACGTCGACCCAGCTGGAGCGCCTGCTGGAGACGGAAGCCGAAAAGCGTCTCGCGCTCAAGACGGATTTCTTCGTTCGCACCGCGAAGGAATGGGAGGACGTCGTCGCGCACAATCCATTCCGCAAGGAAGCCGCGCGCGATCCGGGCCATCTGGTCGTGATGTTTCTCAAGCATGCGTCCAGCGCTACGCGTGTCGAGGCGCTGCAGCAGGCCATCAAGGGCCGGGAAGTGGTCGCCGCTGCGGGCAAACATCTCTACATCGTCTACCCGGACGGTATCGGCCGCTCGCGCTTGACCAATGCCGTCATCGACAAGCAGCTTGGCACTCGCGGTACGGGGCGCAACTGGAACACGGTCCTGAAAGTCGCAGCCCTCGCTGCCGGGTGATGTGCGCCTCTTCCCCCGGCGTAGAATCGAGAAGAATCCCGCTTCCCTTTTGATTAAATTGCAGCTGTGAGCGGGTTCGTCTTCGGTACCCATAACGCCGCCTTCGTGCAGGTCATGTACGAGCAATACCTGCGCGACCCCGCCTCGGTCGGGGAGGAATGGCGGCAGTTGTTCGACAACGGGAAGCTTGCCGAGCTCCCGATAATCCCGACGAGCTCCGCCGACGTGCTTCGGGAAACGGGAAGCGGGAAGCGGGAAACGGAGCCCATCGGCGCGCCGACATCCACGTCTCCCGTTTCCCGTGTCCCGTCTCCCGGCCTTACGCCCATCACCGGCCCCGCGGCCCGTCTCGCGCAGAACATGACGGACTCCCTCGCCGTCCCGACGGCGACCTCGTTCCGCGAGATCACCGTCGACGTGCTGGACGCGCGGCGCCGGGGGCTGAACGCCCAGCTCGCGGCAGCGGGCAAGAAGATCTCCTACACGCATTTGATCGGATACGCGATCGCCCAGGCGGCGCGCGAGCTCCCGGTCATGACGCACGCCTTCCAGGATGTCGATGGGAAGCCGCACCGCTTCGATCCGCACGCCGTGAACCTCGGCCTGGCCGTGGACGTGGAGAAGAAGGACAGCAGCCACGCCCTGGTCGTCCCCGTGATCAAGCACGCCGAGGGCATGGACTTCGCCACCTTCCACGCGACGTACGAGACGCTGGTCGACAAGGCGCGCACCAACAAGCTCGTCCCGGACGACTTCGCGGGCGCCACGATCACGCTGACGAACCCGGGGACCATCGGGACGGTCGCCTCGGTGCCGCGCCTCATGAAGGGACAGGGCTCGATCATCGCGACCGGTGCGATCCGCACGATCGGTAGCGCGAAGGTCATGACGATCACCTCGACCTACGATCACCGGATCATCCAGGGGGCGGAGTCGGGGATGTTCCTGCGAAGACTGGACGCCCTGCTGCAGGGAGAGGAACGGTTCTACGAGGGAGCGGCGGAGACTCTGGGGATAGCGGGACTCGGGGCTGGGGGTTTGGGTCTCGGAGCACCGACAGCGCGGGTCCTCCCAAGCCCCGAGCCCCTAGCCCCGAGCCCCGATCTCAAGCACGTCGCCGCCGCGATGGCGCTGGTGAAAGCCATCCGCAACTTCGGTCACATGGCAGCGCGGTTGGACCCCCTCGGCTCCGAGCCGCCGGGCGACCCGGCGCTCGATCCCGGACCCCTCGGGCTCACCCCCGAGATCATGGCCCGCATCCCGGCCGACCTGCTGCGGATCTACGTGCCCGGACGCACCCTCGCCGAGGCGTACCCGAAGCTTCAGGAGACGTATTGCGGCACGATCGCGTACGAGGTCGAGCACATCGGCAGCCACCAGGAGCGCGTGTGGCTGCGTCAGGTGATCGAATCGGGGGACCACAAGAAGCCGCTCACCCCAGAGGCGAAGCGCAAGCTGCTCGCGCGTCTCACGGCGGTCGAGACGCTCGAGCGCTTCCTCCACAAGGCGTACCTCGGCCAGAAACGCTTTTCGATCGAAGGACTCGACACGCTGGTGCCGATGCTCGACCAGACGATCGAGCTGGCCGGCACGAGCGGCGCCCGGCGGGTGGTGCTGGGCATGGCGCACCGCGGCCGGTTGAACGTGCTGGCGCACATCGTGGGTCTCCCCTACGAAACGATCTTCGCGGAGTTCGAGGGCGGGCGGCACGTGGAGGGGACGCTCACGCCCGAAGGCGGCACCGGCGACGTGAAGTATCACCACGGCGCGGACGGCGTGTACCAGACCGCCGCGGGCAAACCCGTCAACATCACGCTCACACCGAACCCGAGCCATCTCGAAGCGGTGAACCCGGTCGTCGAAGGGCGGGCCCGCGCCAACCAGACGAATCGCCGTGGCAAGGACGCGATCCACGACGGGACGGTGGCGCTCCCCGTGCTGATCCACGGCGACGCGTCGTTCGCCGCGCAGGGCGTCGTGGCGGAGACGTTCAATCTCGCCCGGCTCAAAGGCTACACCACCGGTGGCACCATCCATCTCATCGCGAACAACCAGCTCGGCTTCACCACCGATCCAAAGGAAGGACGCTCGACCGACTACTCGAGCGATCTCGCCAAGGGCTTCGACGCGCCGATCATCCACGTCAACGCGGACGATGCGGAGGCATGCCTCGCCGCGGCCCAGCTCGCGATGCTGTACCGCGACAAGTTCCACGGCGACGTGGTGATCGACGTGGTAGGCTACCGGCGGTGGGGTCACAACGAAGGCGACGAGCCGGCATACACGCAGCCGGTGATGTATGAGCGAATCAAGCAGACGCCCACGGCGCGGCAGCGCTACGCCGACCAGCTGGCGCGCGAAGGTGTGGTGGATGCGGCGCAGGCAGCCGCAGAGGCGGAGCAGGTCTATCAGCGACTCACGGAGATCCAGCAATCGCTGAAAGCCCACCTGCGCGAGGCGGGAGCGGGGGAGGAGCCGCAACGCATCTCGACCACCCAACCCGCACTCGCGGAGCCCGATACGGCCGTGTCGGCCCCGCTGCTCACGACACTGAACGAGCAGCTGCTGCTCGTGCCCGACGGCTTCGCGATCATTCCCAAGCTGCAGAAGCAGCTGGAGCGGCGCCGGCCCGCCCTCGCCGAGGGTCAGATCGAGTGGGCCCACGCCGAGGCCCTGGCGTTCGCGTCGCTCGTCGCCGAGGGAACGGCGATCCGGCTCACGGGTCAGGACACCGAGCGCGGCACGTTCAGCCAGCGACACCTCGTGCTGCACGACGCCCGGGACGGTCGCCGCTATGCCCCGATCCAGAATCTTCCGGGGGCGCGGGCGCCGTTCGAGCTGCACAACAGCCCGCTCTCCGAGTTCGCCTGCCTGGGCTTCGAGTACGGCTACGCGGCCGCGGCGCCCGAGACCCTGGTCCTGTGGGAGGCCCAGTACGGCGACTTCACCAACGGCGGCGAGGTGATCATCGATCAATTCATCATCGCCGGGCTCGCGAAGTGGGGGCAGACGTCCCGTCTCACACTGCTCCTGCCGCACGGCTACGAGGGCCAGGGACCCGAGCACTCGAGCGCCCGGATCGAGCGCTTCCTCGCGCTCGGCGCCGATGGGAATATCCGCATCGCCAATTGCACGACGCCGGCGCAGTACTTCCACCTGCTCCGCCGCCAGGCACGTCACCCCGAGCTCCGGCCGCTCGTGCTGTTCACACCGAAGAGCCTGCTGCGGCTGCCGCAGGCGAGCTCGCGGCTCGAGGACCTGGCGACCGGACGGTTCCAGCCGGTGCTCGACGACGCCGCGGCGACGCCCCGCGACACCGTGCGCCGGCTCATCCTGTGCAGCGGCAAGATGTACTACGACCTCACGCTCGCTCCGGCGCGGGCGCAGGCCCGGCACGTGGCAATCGCCCGGGTAGAGCTGCTCTATCCGTTCCCGCGCGAGGAGCTGGCGACGCTGATCCGCGGGTATCCCAGCCTGCGCGAGATCGTGTGGGTGCAGGAAGAGCCGCGCAACATGGGGCCGCAGAAGTTCATGCTGCCACAGCTCCGCGAGATCGTGGGCCCCGACGTCACCGTGCGCGACATCGGACGACCGGAGCGCTCGAGCCCGGCCGAAGGGTATCCCGCAGCACACCAGGTCGAGCAGGCGAGGATCGTAGCGACCGCCTTGAGCGTTTGACGAGCAGGGGCTCAGCCACTCTACCTTCCCGCCGCACTCCCGCTAGTTTGTTGACACATGGCTATCTCCACGCCTCCCCGGGCCCGGCAGGCACGCGAGTCGGTCGTCATCCGCTTCGCCGGAGACTCGGGCGACGGGATGCAGGTGACCGGTTCCCGCTTCACGGTGGAAGCCGCCCTTGCCGGAAACGACCTCACCACCTTCCCCGATTTCCCCGCCGAGATCCGCGCCCCCGCCGGAACGACGTACGGTGTGTCGGCGTTCCAGATCCATTTCGGTGGCGTAGACGTCACGACCCCAGGGGACGCCGTGGACGTGCTCGTGGCCATGAACCCGGCGGCGCTCAAAGTGGACCTGAAGGATCTGCGGCTCGGCGGAACGATCGTCGTGGACACGGGCGCGTTCACCGAGCGCAACCTTACCAAGGCGGGGTTCCCGGCCAACCCGATCGAGGATGGCTCGCTCGCTTCGTATCAAGTGCTCACAGTCGACATCACGCGACTCACGGCGGAGGCCGTGAAGACCTTGGGCCTTTCGACCCGCGAGGCGCACCGCTGTCGCAACATGTGGGCCCTCGGCCTGATGCTGTGGATGTACGGCCGCGACCGGCAGGTGACCACCGATTGGCTGCGGCGTAAGTTCGCCGACCGTCCCGAGCTCGCGCAGGCCAACGTGGCGGCCCTGAACGCCGGCCATGCATTCGGCGAGACGGCCGAGATGTCGGAGCACCTCGTGGGCTACACGGTGGCGAAGGCGCCGGTCGAGCCGGGGCGCTACCGCGCTGTGAGCGGGACCGAGGCGATCGCGTGGGGGTTGATCGCCGGAATGCGCGGGGCGGGGATCGAGAAGATGATCTTCGCGGGCTACCCGATCACGCCCGCCTCTCTGCTGCTCCACACCCTGGCGGGCCTCAAGGCACACGGCGTGATCACGTTCCAGGCGGAGGACGAGATCGCCGCGATCGGTGCCGTGATCGGTGCCGCCTACGCCGGAGCGCTCGGCGTGACGTCGAGCTCCGGCCCCGGGATGGCGCTCAAGACCGAGATGCTCGGCCTCGCGATCGCCACGGAGCTTCCACTCGTCGTGATCGACTCCCAGCGAGCCGGCCCCTCCACCGGCATGCCCACCAAGGCCGAGCAGTCCGATCTGTTCCAGGCCGTGCACGGACGCAATGCGGATGCGCCGCTCGCCGTGCTGGCCGCGGCGACGGCGAGCGACTGCTTCGAGGTCGCGATCGAGGCGGTGCGGATCGCCACCAAGTACATGACGCCGGTGATCGTGCTGTCCGACGCCTACCTCGCCCACGCCGCCGAACCGTGGCGCCTCCCCGACCCGTCGGCCCTGCCCCGCTTCCCCGTTCACTTTCGGACCGACCCCGCGGGCTTCCACCCGTTCCTCCGCGACCCGGTGACCCTCGCGCGGGCGTGGGCCGTGCCGGGCACACCCGACCTCGAGCACCGCATTGGCGGGCTCGAGAAGGACTACGACACGGGACACATTTCCTACGACCCGGAAAACCACGCTCGGATGACCCGAACCCGCGCCGCGAAGATCGCCGGGATCGCGAACGACATCCCACCGCAACGGGCCGCCCTCGGGGACGACCACGGCGCGGTCGCCGTGGTGGGCTGGGGCTCCACGTACGGCGCGATTCACCAGGCCGTCCGCGAGGCGCGGGACGACGGGCTCGACGTCTCGCACCTCCACCTTCGTTACCTGAACCCGTTCCCATCGAACCTCGGCGACCTGCTGAAGCGCTTCGACCGTGTTCTCGTGCCGGAGATGAATACCGGGCAGCTCGTGCAGCTCTTACGGGCAGCCTACCTCGTGCCTGCGGAGGGGCTGAACAAAGTCGAGGGAAAGCCTTTCAAGGTCGCCGAACTCTCGGCGGCGATCCGAGCGAGCCTGTGACCGTCACGACGATCACCGACGCCGAGCTCGCCCCCAAGGACTACGCATCGGACCAGGAGGTCCGGTGGTGCCCCGGCTGCGGGGACTACGCGATCCTCAAGGCGGTCCAGAAAACCCTGGCGGAGCTCGGCGCGCGCCGCGAGCGCACGGTGTTCGTTTCGGGGATCGGTTGCGCGGCCCGGTTTCCCTATTATCTGTCGACGTACGGGTTCCACACGATCCACGGGCGGGCGCCGACGATCGCCACCGGGATCAAGCTCGCCAATCCCGAGCTCGACATCTGGGTCGTCACGGGCGACGGCGACGGCCTCTCGATCGGCGGGAACCACATGCTGCACGTCCTCCGTCGCAACGTCGATCTCCAGATCCTCCTCTTCAACAACGAGATCTACGGGCTCACCAAGGGGCAGTACTCGCCCACCTCGCGGCGCGGGACGCGTTCACCCTCCACGCCGCAGGGCTCGATCGAGAACCCCGTGTCGCCGTGCGCGTTCGCCCTGGGCGCCGGGGGGCGATTCGTCGGACGCGCGGTGGACACGCAACAGGCTGACCTCGTAGCGCTGCTGAAACGGGCCCACGCGCACAAGGGGGCGTCGTTCGTCGAGGTGTTCCAGAACTGCGTCGTCTTCAACGACGGGGTGTTCGACAGCTTCACCGCGAAAGACGCGGCGCCCGACGCGCAGCTGCACGTGGAGCACGGCAAGCCGCTGGTGTTCGGACCGCACGAGGAGCGGGGGCTGCGCCTGAAGCCGGGGACACTCGCGCTCGAGGTCGTCCCGGTGGGTGATGGCGGCGCGCCGCTCGATGCAATCCTGGTGCACGACGAGACCAACCGCACGCTGGCGCAGCTGCTCGTCGGGCTCGAGCCTCCGGAGTTTCCCATGGCGCTCGGCGTGCTCTACTGCGCTCCCGCGACGTCCTATGAAGCAGACGTGTACGCCCAGGCGCGGGCCGCCGGCTTCGGGGGGAGACGCGAGCTCGCCGATCTCGGGGCGCTGCTCACCCGCGACGGGACGTGGACGGTCGAGTAGACCGCGTCCTCCTCTCGTTTCTCCTTGGCCTCCCCCTCCTCGCGGGCGACGGCCGCTGGTCGGCCGCCGCGCCGCTGCCCGAGCCGATCCAGGAGCTCAGCGCCGCAGTCCTGGGCGGGAAGATCTACGTCGCCGGAGGGATCGACCGCGCCGGCCAGCCCACTGCCGCCGCGTTTCGCTACGATCCGGCCGCGAACCGCTGGGAACGGATCGCCGATCTCCCCGCGCCACGCCACCACATGCCGCTCGCCGTCGTGGGCGACACGCTCTACGCCGTCGGCGGGCTCGCCGAGCAAAGCTTCGTCCCCGAGAGCAACCTCTGGCAGTATCGCGAGGATCGAAACCGGTGGGAGCCGCGGGCACCGCTCCCGGCGCCCCGCGGGGCCTCGGCCGTCGGCGCCGTGAACGGCATGCTCGTCGTCGTCGGCGGGTGGGGCGCTGGCCGCCAGCTGCTCCGAGTGACGGCGATCTACGACCCCGCTACCGACCGCTGGCGCGATGCGGCGCCGATCCCGACGCCGCGCGATCATCTCACCGCCGCCGTCGCACGCGGTCTCGTGTACGCGATCGGCGGGCGACCGCTCAATCCCGACCGCAACTACGACGTCGTAGAAGCCTACGATCCGGCGACCGATCGCTGGACCAAACGGTCGGCGATGCCGAGCCGGCGCGGCGGCCTCGCCGCGGCGGTGCTCGACGGCGCGATTCACGTGATCGGCGGGGAGACTCGGGGCTCCGTATTCGCGAACCACGAGGTGTACGACCCCGCGACCGATCGCTGGGCCACGGCCCCCGCGCTGCCGGTGGCGCGCCACGGCCTCGCGGCGGCCGCGGTCGCGGGCAAGCTCTACGCGATCGGCGGCGGACCCAACGCGGGGTTTTCACAGACCGCCGCGGTCGACGTGTTCGCGCCCTGAGAGGGGCGCTAGACTTAACGCATGCCAGAGCTCCAGGTCGCCCTCCGCTACCTCGTGTTCGCTGCGTTCGCGACGAGCGTGCTCGTGGCGCTCGCTTCCTGGCTGGTGCGCACCCGGCGCATCTCGCCGTTCGGCGCGCTCGGCCGGACGCTCCGCACGGCGAGTGACCCACTGATCCGTCCCATCGAAACGCGCCTCGTGCGGGCCGGCGGCAACCCGGTGCACGCGGGATGGTGGCTCGTCGTGGCGGTAGCGGTCGCCGGCGTGCTGCTCATAACGCTATGGAACTGGCTGGTGGACACCGCGTTCAGCGTGGCCGCCGCGTACGCCGGGGGGCCGCGCGCGTCGATCGTTCTCGCAGTCAACGTCGTGTACCGGATCATCTACGTCGCCCTCTGGGTGCGGGTGCTCGGGGCTTGGCTCGGGCACTTCCGGTACTCGCGGTGGGTACGGCCGGCGTACGCGCTGACCGACTGGCTGGTCGAGCCGATACGCCGCGTGCTCCCGCCGGCCGGAGGGTTCGACTGGAGCCCGCTCGTAGCCTTGATTGCCCTGTGGGTCCTGAAGCGCCTGCTGCTCATCATCGTCGTGGGGTGAAGGAGACCGAGACGTGAAAGACGCGATCATCAGACGATTCGACCGGCCCGACGAGACGCGCAGCTTCGAGAAGGGGAGGTTCGATCTCGTGAAGATCGGCGACCTCGCCGTCGGGCGCGCCAGCTATGAGCCGGGGTGGAAATGGTCCACGCACGTCGGCCCCATCGCGGGGACCAAGAGCTGTCAGGTCGAGCACGTGGGGCTCGTCGTCTCGGGGCGGTGCCGTGTCGTCATGGATGACGGCAAGGCCTTTTCCCTCGGGCCCGGCGACCTGTTTCACATCGCGCCGGGTCACGACAGCTGGGTCGAGGGCACCGAGCCGTACGTGTCGCTGCACTTCCTGGGTGCGGACCGGTATGCTAGGTAGGTCTGACTGAGCTCTTGAACACCCGCAATAGGTAGTACAGCGACGGGAGCAAGACGGCCGCGCCCAGCGCCAGCGCGCCCAGGGTGAGTCGCAACGTGGCCGCGGGAGCGGCGGCGCCCGCGATCGAAAGATCAGGTGGCAGAATGTAGGGATACTGGCTCAGCGCCCAGCCCCACAGGATGAGGGACACCTGCGTCACCGCAGCGGCGCGCGCCACGCGCCAGCGGCGGACCCACAGGGCAGCAAGCGCCGTGACGGCCGCCGCCGCCGTGAGGAGATGCAGCGGGAGGGCCCAAGCCGCGAAGACGAGCCCGTCGCGTACCCGGGGCGCGCCGTCGAGGGAGAGAAGCAGCGCCACCACCGCCGCCAGAAACAATCCCACGCCCGACGCCAGCCCGCGGCGGCGGAAGTCCTCTTGCAGCTCCCGCTCGCGGGCTTCGAGCGTCAGGTACACGGCCGCCAGGAACGCGAACGCGACGAGCGCGAACAGGCCGACCGAGAGCGGGAACGGACTGAGCCACGGTGCCACGTAGATCGTGTAGAACGCGTCCCCCCCTCCCCCCTCTCCGAGAGCCCCCGACGCAATCGCTCCCGCCGTTGTTCCGAGCAAGAATGGAGTGATGAGACTCGCGATCGCGAACACCACACCCCAGTAGCGTTGCTCCTCGTCCGCCCCGTACCGCCAGAACGTAAACGCGGAACCGCGCAGCACGATGCCGATCAACACGAGCGAGAGGGGGATGTGCAGCAGCGTGCCGAGTCGCGCGAAGGCCGGCGGGAAGCAGGTGAAGAGCACCACGATCGCCAGGATGAGCCACACATGGTTCGCCTCCCACACGGGGCCGATCGCCTCGGCGATGAGCTCACGCTGACGCTCCTTACGGGGGCCGAGCGCGAAGAGGTCCCACACACCGCCGCCGAAATCGGCGCCGCCGAGCACCACGTAGGCATTGAGCGCGACGAAAATGACCCCGGCGAGGAGATCAGCGAGGCTCACGCCACGCCTCCCGCATCCCGCTTCCCGCCCCCCGGCATATAGAACCCTCGCCATTCCGGTACCGCGGGACTGCGGATGATGTGCCGGTACAACAGCCAGACGACGATCACGCCCAGGAAGCAATAGAGCAGCGTGAAGGTGACGAACGGCACGACCAGCCCCGGCATCGGGGTGACGGCGTCCCGGGTCTTCAGGACCCCGTAGATCGCCCACGGCTGCCGGCCCAGCTCCGTGACCATCCATCCCGCCTCGACGGCCACGAAGCCGAGCGGGGTGGCGAGCGCGATCGCCCGCAGGAACCAGCGATTGTGCGCCAGGTCCGCCCGTCGCCACGCGAGCCATCCGGTCCAGAGCGCCACGAGCGCCAGGTACGTGCCCACGGCGACCATCACCTGGAACGAGAGGTGCACGGCCGGAACGTTCGGCCATTCCGACTCCGGGACCAGGTCGAGTCCCTTCACGACGGCGTGCGGATCGTGGAATGCAAGCAGCGACAGCGCGTAGGGAATCTCGACCGCGAACCGGGTCTCGCGCGCCGCGACGTCGGGCCAGCCCCCCAGTGTGAGCGGCGCCGCGCCTTGCGTGCGGAACAACGCCTCGGCGGCGGCGAGCTTGACGGGCTGGTGTGCGGCGATGTGGCGGGCGGAGATGTCGCCCGAGATCGGCTGCAGTACGGCGGCCGGCGCGCCCACGATCAGCGCGATCTCGAGCGCCCGGCGATGGAACGCGTTCGCCGGGTCCCTGAGGAGCAGGAACGCGTGGATCCCGGCGACCGCGAACCCGGTGGCGGCGTACGCCGCGAGCGTCATGTGCAGCGTTTGTGACACCGCGGCCGCGTTCGCCATCGCCGCGAACGGATCGACGTTCACCGCCTGCCCGTTCACCAGCTCGAACCCCGCCGGCGCATTCATCCAGGCGTTCGCGATCACGACGAAGACGCCCGACGCCGCCCCGCTCACCGCCACGGCCACGCCGGCCCAGAGGTGCGCCCGCGACGAGATGCGGTCCCATCCGTAGAGGTAAATGCCCAGGAAAATCGCCTCGGTGAAGAACGCGAACCCCTCGAGCGAGAACGGCATGCCGATGATCGGACCGGCGAACTCCATGAACCGGGGCCATAGAAGCCCGAGCTCGAACGAGAGCACCGTCCCGGACACGGCGCCGACCGCGAACAGGATGGCGGTCCCCTTGGCCCAGCGCTTGGCGAGATCGAGATAGATCGCGTGTCCCGTCACCTGCCAGCGCCGCTCCGCCAGGACCATCATGAGCGGCATGGCGATCCCGATGACGGCGAACACGATGTGAAACGCGAGCGAGACCGCCATCTGGGAGCGGGCGGCCAGGAGGTCGGGCATGGCTGTGAAAATAGCTACTTGAGCTTCGCCTGCCGCTCCTCGACCGCCCGATTGCCGGCGAACTCTCCGGCCATCGACTGCAGCACGATCCGCGCCGAGTCCGGCATGCCGGCGGCGACGAACGCGTCGGCGCGGAGAATCCCGACCCGGAACCGGAGGAAGCGGCTGTCGGGCACGGCCGGGAAGGACGCCAGTGCCGCCAGGGCCGCTCGTCCGTCCTGCTTGTCCATGATGAGCGATTCGATGGCGAGCAGTCGCGCGCTGGTGTCATCCGGCAGGCGCTGCAGCAGCTGGCCGATCAGTTGGGCGGCCTCAGCCGTCCTTCCCGCTTTGCGGGCGAGCATGGCCTGATGATAGAGCCCCGCCACGAGCAGCCGGCCCACGTCGTCGGGATTGCCACTGCGGATTCCCACGCCCCCGGCGTAGGCGTACACCAACTCGCCGCCATGTTCGGCCGCTTCGTACAACGAGAACGCGCCCGCGAGGCCGACCACCGCCGAGGCGACGTGCACGCCCTTGCGCCACCGCTGCGCAGCGGGGATGAGCGCCGCGATCTCGAGCGCGGCCACGACGAGAAAGATGCTGCGGGTGCGCTCGCCCCACTCCTCGTGCTCCATGACGGCGGGCCGGGCTCCCGGCACGCGCTCTACCGGCCCGTGAGCGTCAGTCCCCGATTTCACGGCCAGCACCGCGCCGAGCGTCCCGACGAGCAGCAAGACCGCCGCCGCGGGCCCGGTGAACGCCGCCCGGCCCGTCACGGCAATGCAGCGGAACAGGACGCCCGCAAACAACAGGGCGATCACGAAGTGCACGAATTGCGGGTGCAGCGGCGCGAGCGACACGGGGGCGGCTCCCGAGGACGAGTGGACCAGGACAAGATACGGCTTGCGGCCGAGCGTCGTTGATCTAGATTCCGATCGACAACTGCTTCCGTGGCGATTTGCGGCCTATTGCAGCCACGTTAAACAAGTCGCTAAAACGCCAGCCCGTTTGGCGACTACCTGGCCGAACGGGCCTTGCGTTTACGGATAACGGATGACGGAACACGGATGACGATCACCCTCCGCGATCTTCTCGACGACGGCAAAGTCCACGTGCTGGATGGCGCCATGGGGACGATGCTGTACGCCAAGGGCTTCTTCCTGAACGTCTGCTACGACGAGCTGAATCTGAAGCAGCCGAAGCTCGTCCAGGAAGTGCACGAGGCCTACGTACGAGCCGGCGCGGAGATTCTCGAGACCAACACCTTCGGCGCGAACCCCGTGAAGCTGGGCAGCTACGGGCTCGCCGACGACACCGAGAAGATCAACCAGACCGCGGCGGAGCTGGCCCGTCGAGCCGCCGCGGGGCGGGCGAGCGTCGCCGGCGCGATCGGGCCGTTGGGCGTCCGCATCGAGCCGTTCGGCGCGATGTCGCGCGAGGAGGCGTTCGCGCACTTCCAGCGCCAGGTGCGCGGCCTCGTCGCGGGCGGGGTGGACGGTTTCATCCTCGAGACGTTCTCAGATCTGGACGAAATCCACGAGGCGCTGCGCGCGGTGCGGAGCGTGTCCGACCTCCCCGTGATCGCCCAGATGACCGTCGGCGACGACGGGCTGACGCATTACGGCACGGGCCCCGAGACGTTCGCCAAGCAGCTCACGGCGTGGGGTGCGGACGCGGTGGGCGTGAACTGCTCCGTCGGTCCCGCCGGCGTGCTCGAAGCGGTGGAGAAACTGGTGAAGGCGACCGATCGCCCGATCTCCGCGGTCCCGAACGCCGGCCTCCCCAAGGACGTCGGCGACCGGAAGATCTACCTGGCGTCCCCCGAGTACATGGCGAGCTACGCCCGCCGCATGATCGAGGCGGGCGCGCGCATCGTGGGCGGCTGCTGCGGGACCACGCCCGAGCACATCAAGAAGATCCGTGACTACGTCGCGAGCGTCGTGCCGCGCCACCAGCCGGCGGTGGTGTCGCGCGAGACGATCACGCCGCCCGCGGGCGTCGAGGAGGTGCCGCTGTCCGCGCGCTCGTGCTGGGGCGCGAAGCTGGCCAGGGGTGAGCTCGTGACGAGTGTCGAGATCGTCCCGCCCAGAGGCGTGGACCCGACGCCGATGCTCGAGCAGTGCCGGGCGCTCAAGGCGGCGGGAGTGGACGCGGTGAATGTCCCCGACGGCCCACGGGCCCAGAGCCGGATGGGCGTGCTCCCCTCCGCGATCCTGATCCAGCGAGAAGTGGGGATCGAGACCGTCATCCATTACTGCTGCCGGGACCGCAACCTCCTCGGGATGCTGTCGGATATCCTCGGCGCCCACGCGGCGGGGCTGCGCAACATCCTGATCATCACCGGTGATCCACCGAAGATGGGCCCCTACCCCGAGGCCACCGCGGTATTCGACATCGACTCGATCGGCCTCACCAACCTGGTGTATCGCCTGAACCATGGGCTCGACCCGGGGAACAACCCCATCGGGGCGCCGACCCAGTGGGCCATCGGTGTCGGAGTGAACCCCGGCGCGGTGGACCTGGACCGCGAGCTGTCGCGCTTCGCCTGGAAGGTCGATGCGGGGGCGGAGTTCGCAGTGACACAGCCGGTGTTCGATCCCAAGCAGCTCGAGGCGTTCCTCGCACGCGTCGGGCAGTTCAAGATCCCGATCGTGGCGGGGATCTGGCCACTCCTTTCACTGCGCAACGCCGAGTTCCTCGCCAATGAGGTTCCCGGCGTGTCGGTGCCCGAGTCGGTGCTTGCGCGGATGCGCCAGGCGCAGGACAAGGGCAAAGAGGCGGCGCTGGCCGAAGGCGTGAAGATCGCGCGCGAGATGTTCCAGCAAGTGAAGGGCACGGTGCAGGGCGTACAGGTGAGCGCGCCGTTCGGGAAAGTGGAGGTGGCCCTGGAGGTGTTCGGGTAGGCCATCGTCGCCCCGCAGCCCGCTTCCTTGTGTCGGGCCGTCCCAGCGCTCATACTCCATCCTCGATACATACCGGAGGCAGCACATGCGGACACTGCTTTGCGCCGCCATCGTCTTCGCTGCATGCGCGCCGGGCGATACGCGCTCGTCGGCTGGGCCGGCGCAGAAGTATGCCGGCACGTGGGATGGCCGGTCCTACCGGAGCGCGTCGGATACGGGAATCCCGTGGCGCATTGTCACCGCCGTCGTGCAGGATGGCTCGCTGCGCGGGACCATGACATACACGTCGGTCACCGCGCCCCCTGTACCGATCCGCGCACGGGACGTCAGCGACAGCGCCGTCGTCAACGAGTTCGGCCCCTACCACAGCCTCGCGGCGAACGCCGACGTGGTGACCACCGCCACGGGCAGGCTGCGGGGTGACTCCCTCAACGGTACGTTCGAGATGCGGCCGGCGGCCGGCGGCAACGTGATGATGACCGGCACCTTCCGCTCGAAGCGGGTCGCACCGTAACCGAGCGGCGCGCGCGCCTCGCCCTCACCGCCGTGCTCGCGCTGTACGGCGGGTTCCTGATTCTCAACCCGGGCCATTACGGCTGGCTCGACAGCCTCGACCTCGCGATTCACGAGTTCGGGCACCCCCTGTTCGGCGTGTTCGGAGAGTTCATCGGCGCCCTCGGCGGAACGCTGATGCAGCTCCTCGTGCCGGCGATCTTCGTGGCGTACTTCTGGCGGCAGGGGGACCGGCATGCGGCCATGGTGGCGCTCTGGTGGGTCGCCCAAAACCTCTGGAACGTCTCGGTCTACGTGCAGGACGCGCGCGCCGAGGAGCTGCCGCTCGTGGGCGGCGGCGAGCACGACTGGAACTACCTTCTCGGGACCCTCGGGCTCCTGAACCACGACCAGCTCATCGGCGGCGGCGTGCGGGTGGCCGGCGTGCTGGCGTACGCGTGGTCCTGCCTGCGAGGATGGACCTACGCTGGCGAGCGAGCCGAGCCAACGTAGCTTAGCCCCGACCCCAAGGAGCGCCCATGCCGACCGCCAACATCAACATCCTCGCCGTCCTCGTCGCCGCGGTCCTGACCTTCGTCCTCGGCGCCGTCTGGTATTCCCCCGTCCTGTTCGCCAAGCAGTGGATGGCGGCGCAAGGATACACTCCGGAGAAGCTCGAGGAGATGAAGCGGAAGGGAGTGACCCGGGGGTATGCCGTTTCGGTGCTGTGTTATCTCGTCACGGCCTACGTGATGGCGCTGCTCGCCACGTACACGAATTCCACCACCTTGGCGCAAGGGCTGTGGCTCGGGTTCCTCTCATGGCTCGGGTTCGCCGCCACCGTCGGGCTCACCGCGAACATGTTCTCGGAGAAGCCGATCGCCGCTTGGGTGCTCGACGCGGGCTATCAGCTCTCGTATCTCGTTCTCATGGGCGTGCTGCTCTCGGTGTGGCGCTGAGCGAGTGCCCACCACCTCCGCCCCCACCCCCGCTCGTAGCGCCCTCGTCGCCGGCGCGTCGGGGCTGGTCGGCAGTCACGTGCTGCGCTTGCTGCTCGAGGATCCGGCGTACGCGCGCGTGACTGTCCTCGCCCGTCGCGAGCTGCCGCTCGCACACAAGAAGCTGGAGCAGCGGGTTGTGAGTTTCGATCACCTGGCCCAGGTCGCCGATTTCCCCCGAGTGCACGACGTATTCTGCTGCCTCGGCACGACCATGAAGCAGGCGGGCTCGCCCGACGCGTTCCGCAAGGTCGACTACACCTACGTCGTCGAGCTCGCGCGGGTCGCCGTCCGGCACCGCGCCTCGCAGTTCCTCGTGGTGACCGCGGTCGGCGCCGATCCCGCGTCGCGGATCCTCTACAGCAGGGTGAAGGGGGAAGCGGAAGAAGCGCTGCGCCGGCTGCAATTCGAGAGTATCCAGATCTTCCGGCCGTCGCTGGTGGTCGGGGCCCGGGCCCAAGGCCGCCCCGCCGAGCGCGTCGCCCGGCTGCTCGGCCTGCTCGTCGCCTGGGCCTTGGCGGGACCGCTGTCCCGGTACCGACCGATCAAGGCCGAAGCCCTCGCGCGCGCCATGGTGCAGGTCGCCCGGGACGCGCCGCGCGGGGCACACGTCTACCAGTCCGACCACATCCGCCGGCTCGTCCGCAACTAGTTGCGACGGATCTCCCCCGTTCGTGGTGACCGCGCGCACCGGAGCCCCGCCCGCGCCCAGGGTCGTTGTGATGCGGCGCCCCACCCCACTTTGGGCCTGGAGGACCGAGACCGAGAGGGCGAGGAGCACGGGGACAGGAAAAACTGGGCGCGGTAGCACGCGTGCCTCCGGACGAGAGTGAGCGACTCGACACCGTTAGACACGGCTGGCGCGAAACAGGTTGGCCGCCACATTTTCCCGCGTGCGGTTCCCCCACCCCCTGACGTTGCTGTGCGGCTGTGTGCTGCTCGCCGCCGCGGCCAGTCACGTGCTGCCGCCCGGTCAGTACGACCGCCGGGACGATCCCACTACCGGCCGCCGGGTCGTGGTCGCGGGCACCTATCACACCGTCCCGGCGCGCCCCGTGGGGCCGTTTCAGGCGCTCGTCGCCATCCCGCGCGGCATGGCCGACGCGGCGCCGGTGATTTTCTTCGTGTTCCTGATCGGTGGCGCGTTCACGGTGGTGGACGAGACCGGGGCGCTGCGGCAGGGCGTGGACTGGCTGGTGCGGCGGTTCGGGCACTCCGATGCGCTCGTCGTCCCCGCCGCGTCGCTCGCCTTCGCGCTGGGCGGGGTGCTCGATAACATGAAGGAAGAGATCATCGCGCTCGTGCCGGTGATGCTGCTGCTGACACGCCGCCTGGGGTACCGGCCGGTGGTCGCTGTCGCGACGAGCCTCGGAGCGGCCGCTGTGGGCGCCGCCTTCAGCCCGATCAACCCGTTCCAGGTGGGAATCGCGCAGCAGCTGGCGCAGCTGCCGTTGCTCTCGGGATCGCTCTATCGGATCGCTTTCCTGGCAGCCGCGCTGGGGATTTGGACGTGGGGCACGGTGCGCTACGCCGCCCGCACCCGTGCGGCGCCGGCCACGGAGCCCGACCCCGGCGCAAGCACGCTCGACGCCCGCCGCGGCGCCGTCCTCACCCTGGTGCTGGTCGCGTTCGCCGCGCTCGTATTCGGCGTCCGCCGGCTCGGCTGGGGCTTCAACGAGATGGCGGCGCTCTTCTTCCTGATGGGCGTGGTCGCCGGGCTGGTGGGCAGGCTGGGCGTCGGTGGCACGGCCAACGCGCTCGTCACCGGATTCCGGTCCATGGCCTACGCCGCGCTGCTCATCGGTTTCGCCCGGGCGATCTTCGTCACCCTCGAGGACGGGCGCATCGTGGACACGATCGTGCACGGGCTGTTCACGCCGGTCGCCCAGCTGCCGCTCGCGCTCGCCGCGCTCGGGATGATGATCGTGCACGGCCTGGTACACGTCCCGGTGCCGAGTCCCAGCGGTCACGCCGTGCTGACGCTGCCGATCCTCGTGCCCCTCGCGGACTTGCTCGGGCTGTCGCGCCAGGTCACGGTGCTCGCGTATCAATACGGAGGCGGATTGTGCGAGCTGTTCACGCCCACCAACGGGGCGCTCATGGCGATCCTCGCCGCCGCGCAGGTCCGCTACGAAGACTGGCTCCGGTTCGCCCTGCCGCTGCTCGTCACGCTGCTGGCCCTGGGCGCCGGCGCGATCGGACTGGGCGTGGCGATCGGTCTCCAGTAGGTTAGGAACACCTTCCCCATCCGACCCGGAGACCGCATGTCCCGACGCCCCTCGATTCGTTTGCTCACGATCGCGCTGCTCGTTCCCGTCGCCCTCGGCGCTCAAACGCCGGCGCGCCGGCACCTGGACGTGCCGGCCATCGCGCCCCGCGCCGCGGACGTGGCCACGGTGGACGGAGTCGTCAAGGCGTACTACGACGTGATCACCGGTCCCGCCGGCCAGCCGCGGCAGTGGTCGCGCGACCGCTCGCTCTACATCCCCGATCTCCGGTTCGTGGCTACGGGGGTCGGGACGCACGGGCCCTACGCGCGCGTGATGGATCACCAAGCCTTCGTGGACGGTTCCGACTCCGCGATGGTGCACGACGGGTTCTACGAGCGGGAAGTTCACCGGGTGACCCGGTCGTACGGGAATATCGTGCAGGTGTTCAGCACCTACGAAGAGCGGCGCACGGCGGACGGGCCGGTCGAAGGGCGCGGCATCAACGCGCTGCAGCTGTTTTGGGACGGGAAGCGGTGGTGGGTCGCGTCGGCGATCTGGTTCGACGAGGACCCGGCGCATCCGATCCCGGCGGAATTCCTCCCGTAGGGACCATGTATCGCCGCCTCGATGGAACCCGGATCGTGGACACGCTGGAGCGCCTGCGCCAGCGCATCGCGGAGCGGTTCCCCGGCTCGGGGCTCGAGCGTGTGTCGGGAGATCTGCTCAGCGCCGCGAGCGAGTCCATGGCGCGCGCCATGGAGCTGCGCCGGCACAACATGCCCCTGCGCGTCGCCACCTGGGCGCTGATCGCGATCATCGTCTTCGTCGCGGTCGAGGCACTGCTCCACGTGCGGCTCGGGCTCCGCTGGGAGGAGTTCGCCGGCTTCCTGCAGTCGTCCCAAGCCATTCAGAACGTCGTGTTCCTCGGCCTCGCTGTCCTGTTCCTCGCGAACGTCGAGACGCGCATCAAGCGCCGCCGCGCACTGGCCGCGCTCCACGAGCTGCGCAGCATCGCCCACATCGTGGACATGCACCAGCTGACCAAAGACCCGGATCAATTCCTCGGGGAGGGCGTCACCACCGCGTCGTCGCCACGACGCACCATGACGCGCTTCGACCTGTCACGGTACCTCGACTACTGCTCCGAGCTCCTCTCGCTGACGAGCAAGGTGGCCGCGCTGTACGTGCAGGATTCCCAGGATCCCGTGGTGCTCGATGCCGTGAATGACGTGGAGACGCTGACCACCGGGCTGTCGAGCAAGATCTGGCAAAAGATCATGATCCTCGACACGCTGGAAACGTCTCGGCGGCTCACGTGACCGGCGGCGAACGGCCCGGCGGCGCGATCGTCCGGACCGCGCTCTTCGCGATCCTCTTCATGGGCACGGTACTGGTATACGTGCCGTACATCCTGGCGTCCGGCCCGACCGCGCACTGGATGCTCGGGCTGGCGCAAAGGCCACGGTGAGCACCGATCGGCGCCTCGCTCTGCTGCTGGACGTCTTCGACCAGGCGTTCGATCGCAGAGCCTGGCACGGCACGGCCCTGTGGGGAGCGATCCGGGGACTCTCGCCGCGCGAGGCGTTGTGGCGGCCCACACGTCGCCGTCACAACATCTGGGAGATCGTACTGCACACCGCCTACTGGAAGTACATCGTGCGCCGCCGCCTGACGCGCGATCCCGGGCTCGAATTCCCTCGCACCGGGAGCAACTGGCCGGCGCTCCCGGCGCAGCCCGACGCGACCGCGTGGCGGCGCGACGTCGCGCTGCTCAAGGAGCAGCACCGGCTGCTCCGCGCGGCCATCGCCCGCTTCGCGGTGGCACGGCTGAACGCGAGGGGGTGGCGGTCCACCTGGACGAACGCGCAGCACGTGTACGGCATTGCCTCGCACGATTTGTATCACACGGGACAGATTCAGCTGCTGAAAGCTCTCAATCGTCGGTAGTCACTCACCCCTCAGTTTCTCGATCTCCCGGCGCTCCCGCTTGGTCGGCCGGCCCTTCCCTTCGTAGCGGAGCGACGGGGCCACGCGGAGCTGCTCGGCGAGATGCTCGCGCAGCCGCTTCCCCTCGGCGTCCTCCACGTAGAGCGCCGCCGCCGCCGCCGGAGGGCCGCGGTGCTCCGAGAGGGCACGCACCACCACACTGTACTCGAACGGACCCCGGCGGATCCGCAGCCGGTCGCCCACGGCGAGCAGCTTCGCGCGCTTCGCCCGCGCGCCGCCCACTGCGACCTTGCCGCCGCCGATGGCCGCGGCCGCGAGCGCGCGGGTCTTGAAGAAGCGTGCGGCCCACAGCCACCGATCGAGCCGCACGCGGGACCCCTCCGACATGGCGCCTCCCCTCCCCGCAGCGTATGGTCCACGAGCGGTACCGGGTATGCGTATAATTGGAACCGCGGCCCCGCCCAAACCCTTTTTCGTGCAGAGTAGAGTACAATGCTCGCTCGGTTCGCGACTCGTCCGCCAGGCGTCACGGCCCCCAAGGTCGCGGCCTCTCAGACGTTGCGGCCCCTCATCCTGGGCCTCGCCGCGTCGGCGCTGCTGCTCGGCTGTGGGACGCCGGGCGTGCGCGGCGTCGCGGGCACGGCGCCCGCTCCCAACGTGCTCTGGACGCCCCCCTCGCGGCAGGCGGCCGCCGCGCCTGGGGCGCCGCCGCCGGAGCTGCCGCCGGACCTCGCCGGGCGGATCGCGCAGCTCAAGCTGACGGACGTCATCGACATCGCGCTGCGGAACAATACGGCCACGAGCGCCGCCTGGGCGGACGCGCGTGCCGCGGCCGCCACGTATGGCGCGGCAAAGGGGCAATACTATCCCACGATCGCGCTCAACGGCACCGCGACCACGATCCGCCGAACGGTGCCGGCAGCGGGGCAGCAGGCGGTGAAACAGCAGTTCTACGGACCGGCGCTCACGCTCTCGTGGCTGCTGCTCGACTTCGGCGGCCGCTCGGGGGCGGTCGGGCAGGCGCGCGAGGCGCTCCTCGCCGCGGACTGGACGCACAACGCGACTCTGCAGAGTGTAGTGCTGTCGGTGGAGCAGGCGTATTTCTTGTACCTGGGCACCAAGGCGCTGGTCGACGCGCAGCAAACGACGCTCACAGAGGCGCAGACGAATCTCAGGGCCGCGGAGCAGCGGCATCGGGTGGGCCTTGCCACCATCGCCGACGTGCTGCAGGCGAGGACCGCGCTCTCCCAGGCCCTGCTGGCGCTCCAGGCGACCCAGGGGCAGCTCGAGACCACGCGCGGCGCCCTGGCGCTGTCCATGGGCCTGCCGGCCAATATCCCGTATGACATCGAGGTGGTGCCGGACACCACGCTGCCGCTCGGCGTCATCGAAGGCGTGGACACCCTGATTACGCAGGCACTACGCCAGCGACCCGACCTCGCGGCCCAGCGCGCGCAGGCCGAGCAGGCCCGCGCCAGGGTGAGCGTCGTCCGCTCGCAAGCGCTCCCATCGCTCGCGCTCGGCGGCAACGCGGGCGAGACGTTTTTCATCAACCCCCCGGCGGGCAGCGCCACATCGGGCAACAGCTACACCGCGACCCTGACGCTCGCGATCCCGCTGTTCTCCGGCTGGTCGCAGATTTACAACGTGAAGTCGGCGTCCGCCGCGGCCGAAGCGGCCGCCCGGCGCGCGCAGGGATTCGAGCAGCAGGTGGTGTACGAGGTGTTCAACGCCTACTACGGGCTCCGCACCGCCACACAGCAGGTCCGGACCAGCCGAGACTTGCTCGCCAGCGCGACGGAATCCGAGCAGGTGGCGCTGGGGCGCTACAAGGCGGGGGCCGGGAGCCTGCTCGACCTGCTCACCGCGCAGGCCGCGCTCGCGTCCGCTCGGGCGCTGGCGATCCAGGCACGGCTCTCCTGGAATACGGCGCTCGCTCAGCTCGCGCATGACGTGGGAATCCTCGGGCTCGACGGATCGAGCCCACTCCAACTGCAAACCGATACGACCGGAACGCCCAAATAAATGAAGCTCATCACCGCCGTCGCGGCCCTCTCGTTGATGCTCGCCCTCGGCTGTTCGAAACAGGGCGGCGGCGGCTCATTCCGCGTGCCGGTCACGGTCGCCCGCGCCGAGCAGCGCTCCGTGCCCTATGAGCTGCTCGGGACGGGCACGGTCGAGCCGCGCCAGACCGCGTCGGTCCAGGCGCAGGTGACGGGGATCATGACGCGCGTGGCGTTCCGCGAGGGCGACGACGTGGCGGCCGGACAGCTGCTGTTCCAGATCGACCCGCGCCCGTTCCAGGCCATGCTCGAGCAGGCCCAAGGGATGCTCGCCCGCGACCAGGCGCAGGCGCGGAGTGCCCTGGGCGATGCGGAGCGGTACGCGGAGCTCGTACAGCAGGACTACGTGACCAAGTCGGATTACGAGGCGAAACGGGCCGCCGCCGAGGCGCTCCAGGCCGCCGTCCGCGCGGACTCCGCCGCGGTCGCAAACGCACAGCTCAACCTCGACTGGGCGGCGATCCGCGCGCCGATCGCGGGACGCACCGGCCGGCTGCTGGTGCGGGAGGGCAACCTGGTGCGGGCCAACGCGGCGGATCCGCTGGTGGTGATCAACCAGATCCGGCCGATCCTCGTGCGCTTCGCCGTGCCGCAGAAATACCTCGGCGATATCCAGCGCTACCGCCAGCACCAGCTGCCGGTGTTCGTGAGCCCGTCGCAGGCCGACACCGTGTTCAGCGAAGGTGTGCTGACGTTCGTGGACAACAGCGTGGACACGAGCACCGGCACGGTGCTGCTCAAGGGGGAATTCCCGAACCGGGACAACGCCCTATGGCCGGGTGAGTTTCTGAGCGTGCGGCTGCAGCTGTATATCGACGACAAAGCGCTGGTCGTGCCGGCGCAGGCGGTGATGACGGGCCAGCAGGGGACCTATGTCTTCGTGCTGAACCAGGACGGCACCGCGCGTTCGCAGCCCGTCACCGTCGAACGCCCGGCAGGGGCGTACACGGTGATCGCCCAGGGCGTGCGCCCGGGAGAAGAGGTGGTGACCGACGGCCAGGTTCGGCTGGTGAACGGCGCGCCCGTCGAGGTGAAGGGCTCGGCCGACCCGGCGCGCGCCATGGAGGGAGACAAATGAGCATCTCGGCGTTGTTCATCCGGCGGCCCGTCATGACGACGCTCGTCATGCTGGGCATCCTGATGTTCGGATTGATGTCGTACCGGCTGCTGGCGGTGAGCAATCTCCCGAACGTCGATTTCCCCACCATTCAGGTGAACGCAAGCCTCCCGGGCGCGAGCCCGGAGACCATGGCGTCCGCCGTGGCGACGCCGCTCGAAAAGCAGTTCTCGACGATCGCCGGGGTGGACCAGATGACGTCCTCGTCCAGCCTCGGCAGCACCAACATCACGCTCCAGTTCACCCTGGACCGCAACATCGACGCCGCCGCCCAGGACGTCCAGGCGGCGATCTCCAAGACGCTGCGTCAGCTCCCCACCGGCATCGTGCCACCCTCGTACCAGAAGGTGAATCCGGCCGACCAGCCGATCATCTACTACGCGCTCAGCTCGGGCACGCTGTCGCTGCCCGAGCTCGACGAGTACGCCGAGACGTTCATCGCACAGCGCCTTTCCATGGTCGACGGCGTGGCGCAGGTCAACGTGTACGGCGCCGCCAAGTACGCCGTGCGGATCCAGCTCGACCCCAAGGCGATGGCGACCCGCGCCATCGGGATCGACGAGGTCGCGGACGGCGTCGCCGCCGGGAACGTCAACCTGCCGACCGGCATCCTGTGGGGCCCGCACCGGGCCTACACCGTGCAGGCGAACGGCCAGCTGCGGAGCGCGGCCGAGTTCGGGCCGCTCATCGTGACCTACCGCAACGGCGCGCCCGTGCGCCTGCAGGACCTGGGACGGGTCCTCGACGACGTGCAGGACAACAAGAGCGCCGCCTGGTACAACGGCAGCCGCGCGATCGTGCTGGCCATTCAGCGGCAGCCGGGCGCGAACACCGTAGACGTCGCCGGGCGGGTGCGGACCGTCATGGCGAGCCTCAGGCAGCTGCTCCCCGCGTCCGTGGACCTGCAGCTCCGGTCCGATCGCTCGGAGTCGATTCGCGCCTCGCTCGCTGACGTGCAGTTCACGCTGTTCTTGACGTTGGGGCTCGTCGTCCTGGTCATCTTCCTGTTCCTCCGCAACCTCTCGGCGACCATCATCCCCAGCCTGGCGCTGCCGTTCTCGCTCGTGGGCACGTTCGCCGTCATGTACGCGCTCGACTACAGCCTCGACAACCTCTCGATGATGGCGCTCACGCTGTCGGTCGGGTTCGTGGTGGACGACGCCATCGTGATGCTGGAGAACATCGTGCGCCACATGGAGAAGGGCACGCCGCCGCTCGAAGCGGCGTTCACCGGGGCGCGTGAAGTGGGGTTCACGATCCTCTCGATGACCCTGTCCCTCGCGGCGGTGTTCATTCCGGTCCTGTTCATGGGCGGAATCGTCGGACGGCTGTTCCACGAGTTCGCCGTGACCATCGGCGCCTCGATCCTCGTGTCCGGCGTGGTGTCGCTCACTCTGACGCCGATGCTGTGCAGCCGGTTCTTGAAGCCGCCGAGCGAGGCGCAACATGGGCGGTTCTACGAAGCCTCGGAGCGGGTGTATGAGCGGGTGTTACGGTCGTATGAGCGCAGTCTCGACTGGGTGATGCAGCGCCGGCCCGCGGCGCTCGCCTTCTCCGCCGCGATCCTCGTCGCGACGGTGGTGCTGTTCATGCTCGTGCCAAAGGGGTTCCTGCCCAGCGAGGACAACTCGCAGATCTTCGGGACCACGGAGACCGTGCAGGGTACGTCATTCGACGACCTGGTCCATCATCAGCAGCAGGTGATGGCCGTACTGCAACAGGACCCCAATGTGGACGCCGTGATGTCCTTCCTGGGAGGCGGCCAGATCAACCAAGGGCGGGTGTTCATGCAGCTCAAGCCCCGCTCCCAGCGCGACATGAGCGTGGACCAGCTGATCCGTTATTTCAACCGCAAGCTCGCCGGCATCCCGGGCATCCAGGTGTTCCTCCAGAACCCGCCGCCGATCCAGATCGGCGGCCGGCGCACCAAGAGCCTGTACCAGTTCACGCTCCAGAGCCCCGACCCCGCGTTGTACGACTATTCGACGCGGCTCCTGACGGAGCTCCAGAAGCTGCCGAACCTGATCAATGTCACGAGCGATCTGCAGATCTCGAATCCGCAGGCCACGGTGAGCATCAACCGTGACCGGGCTGCGGCGCTCGGCGTCACCGCCCAGCAGATCGAGGAGGCGTTGTACAACGCGTACGGCTCGCGTCAGGTCTCCACGATTTATACGTCCACCAACCAGTACTGGGTCGTGATGGAGCTGCTCCCCGAATTCCAGCGCGACCTGTCGGCGCTGAGCCTCCTGTACATCCGCTCGCAGAGCGGCCCCCTCGTGCCGCTGTCGTCGCTCGCCACCCTGAGCTCGACCGCGGGTCCGCTGACGGTAAATCATGCGGGGCAGCTCCCGGCGGTCACGATCTCGTTCGACCTGCGCGAGGGCGTCGCGATCGGCACCGCCGTCGCCGAAGTCCAACGCGTCGCGGGACAGGTCCTGCCCGCCAGCATCACGACGAGCTTCGCCGGCACAGCACAGGCATTCCAGTCGAGCCAGGCGGGCCTCCTCGCGCTGCTCATCCTCGCGGTGCTCGTGATTTACATGGTGCTCGGCATTCTATATGAGAGCTTCATCCACCCGCTCACGATTCTCTCGGCGCTACCCTTCGCCGGGTTCGGCGCGCTACTGACGCTCCTGATCTTCCGGGTGGAGCTGAGCGTGTACGCGTTCGTGGGCGTCATCATGCTGGTGGGGCTCGTGAAGAAGAACGGCATCATGATGATCGATTTTGCGATCGAGACGCAGCGCACTGAGGGCAAGTCCGCCCACGACGCCATCCTGCAGGCGTGCGCTATCCGGTTCCGGCCCATCATGATGACCACCATGGCGGCGCTGATGGGCACCCTCCCCATCGCGCTCGGCGTGGGCGTAGGCTCCGAATCACGCCGCCCGCTCGGCATCGCGGTGGTCGGCGGCCTCGCGTTCTCGCAATTCATCACGCTGTACGTGACGCCCGTGATCTACACGTACCTCGACGCGCTGCAGCAGCGCCTGGGCCGGACGTCGCTCGGGCGGGCCGCGGCCGGGCACCCGACGCCCGAGGCGGCGCCCGCGGACTGAGCGCTACTTGGCCCGAACGAGGCGGACTCCCCCTGAGCCCGTTTCGATTCTGATCCGTCCCTTGCCGTCCCCGATTTCCCCGGTGAGGTGATCTCGCTCCAGTCGCGTCGTCCGGACCGTGACGTTCTGCAGGTCGATGTCCCCGCTGCCCGTTTCGATGTCCACTTCGGCACCCAGGTCCGCCGGGACGTTGATCGTGACGTCGCCGGACCCTGTGTCCACGTCGAGTGCCTGGACGTCGGCCAGCAGATCGAGGCGGACGTTGCCGCTGCCCGTGTCGATCTTTACGTCGCCCGCCCGCACGAAGGACGCGGCGACGTCGCCCGAGCCGGTGTCGATCATCAGTACGTCGGTCGCAACCCGCTCGGCGGTGACGTTGCCGGACCCGGTGTCGAGCTTGACCTCGGGCCCGGTCACCCCGCTCACCGTCACATTGCCGGACCCGGTATCGAGGCTCACGTCGCCCTCGGCATCGCTCAGGCGCACGTCCCCGGAGCCGGTGTCGACCAGGAGCGATCCCTTCATATGGTCGGCGGTCACGTTCGCGGCCGCCACGTCCACGCGCAGGTCGCCGTCCACGTTGGAAGCGAACGCCTGCCCCACCGCCAGGTATACCTCGACTCGTTTCCCCGCCGGGATCGCGATCCGCACGTCGGCGTGGGCCTCGAGCCCGCCGCCCGAACCCGCGATGCGGACGCGCCGACCCTCGTCGGACCAGCGCCCCCCTCTCCCCCGATCCTCGCGGTCGTTGAACGTGCCGTCGTCCCGCACGCGCAGCGTGGTGTTGGAGCCGCGGCCCAGCTCGCGGTACACGATCTCGTCGTCCGCATAAATGACGCGCAGCGTTTCGCGCCCGCGGAGCGGTCCGGTGGCGATCTGGAGCTTGCCCGCGTCAGGGCCGCCGCGCGTGAGCTCGACCACGACGTCGGTGCCAGTCCCCCGCTCGAGGCGCATCACGCCGGCGAGATTGTAGATGGCGACGTGGTCACCGGCGAGCGTGCGCCGCTCGGGCTGCTGGGCGGCGTGCGCGGGGAATGCGGAGGGCCACGGCAGTAGCGCGGCGATCCAGAGAGCCTTCATGGTGTGCCTCCTCCAACGGGGAGCGCTGACGGCGCTACGGGCGCGGGGCGGGACGTGTTTCACAGGCCGTATCGGAGTTGGATAGGGGGAGCCGGGGCAAGGTTGCAGGAACCGACAGCCCCGGAGGCGAAGGTCCGGGGCTGCCGGGGCCCGCAATTACCACCGTCCCCGGCGGACGCTAACTTCCCCGCCATGCACGAATGGCAAGTCTGGCTCGTCGCCTCCCTGCTGTTGTTCGTGGCCGAGATGCTCGCGCCCGGCTTCTGGCTGCTGTCGGTGGCCGTCGGCTGCCTGGCCGCCGGGGTCGTCTCCCTGGTCGTCCCGGGAGCGGTCGTCCCGGCGCTGAGCTTCGCCGCGGGGACCCTCCTGTCCCTGGTCGGTATCCGCCCGTTCCTGCTCCGGTACCTGCACCCGCGGGGAACCGAGATCCGGACCAACGTGGACGCCCTCGCCGGTCGGGTGGGGATCGTGTCGGAGCGCATCGACCCCGCGACCGGTAAGGGACGCGTCCTGGTCGAGGGCGAGGATTGGCGCGCGGCGTCGCTGATGGACGCGGCGCTGGAGCCCGGAACCCGGGTGATGGTGGTCCGGGTCGAGGGAGCGACTCTGTACGTGGACAAGGAGGCCTAGGCATGGACAACATCGGCGCGCTGATCGTCCCCGCCGTGATCGCGCTGGTGGCGATTTCGATCGTCGCCAAGGGCGTCCGCGTGGTGCAGCAGGCGCAGACGATGATCATCGAGCGGCTGGGGAAGTACCACCGCACGCTCTCCTCCGGTGTGAACCTCATCATCCCGATCATCGACAAGCCGCGGGCGATCGACTGGCACCAGGTGATCGTCACGCCGGCGGGTGAGTCGTTCGCGCGCCATTTCCGCACGGAAAAGATCGACCTGCGCGAGACGGTGTACGTGTTCCCACGCCAGAACGTGATCACGAAAGACAACGTCGTCGTGGAGATCGACGCGCTGATCTACTCCCAGATCACCGATCCGGTCCGCGCCACCTACGAGATCGCCAACCTGCCGGACGCGATCGAGAAGCTGACGCAGACCACCCTGCGGAACGTCATCGGCGAGATGGAGCTGGACCACGTACTCTCCTCGCGCGATACGATCAACGCCAAGCTGCGCGAGATTCTGGACGAGGCGACCCACAAGTGGGGCGCCAAAGTGAGCCGGGTGGAGCTCAAAGACATCAACCCGCCGCGCGACATCCGGGACGCGATGGAAAAGCAGATGCGCGCCGAGCGGGACCGGCGCGCCGCGATCCTCACCGCCGAAGCGGAGAAGCAGTCGCGCATCCTCCAGGCGGAAGGGATCCGGCAATCCGAAATCAACCAGGCGGAGGGCCAGAAGCAGGCGAAGATTCTCGCCGCCGAGGCCGAGGCCAACGCCCGGCTCAAGGTCGCCGAAGCGGAAGCCCAGGCAATCGAGCGGATCACGGCGGCCATCAAAGGGACCGGCGGGGATCCGGCGCGATACTTGATCGCCATCCGCTACATCGAAGCGCTCAAGGAGATGGTGACGAGCCCGCAGAACAATAAGGTGGTCTACTTGCCGTACGAGGCTACGGCCATGCTCTCCTCACTCGGCGGCATTCGGGAAATGTTGGCCGGCCCATCGGCGGAGAAAAAGGGATGAAGCGGGCAAGGATCCTCGTCGTCGGTGCGGCAGCGCTGTCCCTGTCCGCCAGCCTAGCTGTCCGGCCGTCCGCCGTCTTACCGGCGTGCGATCCCGACAACGGCGGCATCACGCTCCCTGCGGGCTTCTGCGCGGTCGTTGTCGCGGACCAGGTCGGCGCCCCGCGACACCTCGCAGTGGCGCAGAACGGCGATCTGTTCGTCGCGCTCCAAAGTCGGCCCGGCGGTGTGCTCGCGCTGCGTGACACGACCAGCGACGGCAAAGCGGACGTCACGGAGCGCTTCGGCTCCGAGGGCGGCACCGGGATCGCGCTCGGCAAGGGGGTGCTGTACTTCAGCTCGACGACCACCGTGTACCGATACGCGATCCGGGCAGGCAGCCTCGTCCCGCTCGGGGCTCCGGACGTGATCGTGCAGGGCCTCCCCGCGGGCGGACACGCCGCGCGCAACCTGGCACTCACCGGCGACGGCCGCACCCTGTTCGTCAACATCGGATCCGCCACCAACTCCTGCCAGGTGAAGGACCGCGCGAACGAGTCGCCCGGGCAGGACCCCTGTGCCGAGCTCGCGTCCCGCGCCGGGGTATGGCG
>Ga0193755_1000017_pt1 | contig 47729 bp, 39 predicted proteins | sample H1a2metaG_FD_144921 | JGI IMG/M metagenome (GOLD analysis project Ga0193755, IMG submission 144921) | Soil microbial communities from a riparian zone of the East river system, Colorado, United States - H1a2 | ecosystem: Environmental > Terrestrial > Soil > Riparian zone | place: USA: East River...
ACCGAGGCGGGAACCGAGCGCGCTTTCGAAGTCGGGTTGAGTGAAGGGCTAAGTAGCTTGCCAGACAATTCCTGGAAAGGTCTCTCCGGCCAACGCGATAGCTGATTCGAAGGACGTCAGGTTAGGAATGATGTTGCAAAAGTTTCCGGGCATACCTGCCATTTCATAAACCAAGAAGTAACAAGAACTTGGTTGATTCTCTGCGATTGATTCAGTGTCTTCGTGGTCTCCCGTTCCCCAGGTTTCGGGGCTGCTTAGTATCCGCACTCGAACGGGCACTTCCTGTGCTTAGAGCCAAATCCCTTCTCGAACTACGGGCCAGTCGTCGATTGCGCTCATACGAAGGCGCCGACCTCTGCAGAAGCTCTGACAACGAGCGGTTTTCTTCTAATACTCGCAAAGCGCACTGCGAACGGCGTAGGGCTTTACGATCTTCAGCGGTCCGTCTGCGTTGTGGCAATCGGTGCACCCGGCGGTCCGGGGCGCTCGGCGATGTTTGAAGCTCGAATTCTCGTGAACAGCATGACAGCTTAAGCAAGTCGGAAACTCCGCTCCGTACAACACTACGTCGCGAACGTTGCGGAGGATATGTCTGTCGCCCGGATTTAAGTTCTCATCGTCAGCCTTTGAAAAGTCGACCTGATAGTCCTGAAACAGATTGTCGCCCGCCACAAAGTTATTCGGATAGGGCAGTCCGGTTGATTTCGACTTTCCCATTCGAAGGTGGCATTGCGCGCAAGTCGATGTGATCGCTTTGGCGTCATTTCTGCGCTTCTTTGACAGGAAGACTAGAGAAGTGTCGTTGGTGTGATTCAAATCGACTGCTCCGTGACAGGTGTAGCAATCAAGCCCAAAGGCTGAAAAGGCCTTTGTGGAGGGATCCACGGCGGTAGTGTGACAACCCGCACATCGATTCGCGAAGCGGTCCTTGTCCCAGGCTGGTTTGTCCACCTCGATCCACTTCTGCGCGTGCCGGGCGGCGCCGAGTTCGGCCTGTGTATTGAGCAGAGCGAACTTTCCATAACCTTCCTTCTTCAGGAAACGGAGCCGATGACGGCTCCCAAGAAAGTACTCGACCTGAGACGCGACTGCCGTCAGGGTAGGCTGGCCTTTGAAGACGTCTCGCCACTCAGGCGCGTCCTCACTTTGACGAATCGTGATCCCGTGCGCGTTCTTCTGCCAGCCGGGGCCGATGTCGTTGCGATGGCAGAACAGGCATTCGTCGCCGTGGACAAAATCGGGAACGGGTTTGCCTGCATGACTGGCGCCCCAGGCAGCGGGGTCGAGGGCTTTTTGAGCTGGCGTCGTTTGCTGATCGCGCGGCAGCAGTTCAACCAGAGTATTCCCCGGCTTTGCATCGGAAAAGCCAACAGCGGGGTACGAGAAAGCTGCACCAAGCGCCAGCGCAGCTACGGCGAGAATCGCGAGCTTTAGCTTTTTCACAGACGCTTCAACCCCACTCCTAGGTGTCTGATCGGGAGGTAGGCACATCTTACGGACCGCGAATCAGGCGGTCAAGCGGAAGCGCTTTTCTTGAATAATGAAGGGCTTTGTTTGAAGTCTCACGACGCCTGATTCCGGCGAATGTCTCTTCCAATTCCGCTGGAATTCGCTGCGACTGGGGCTTCGCCGGCGCTCAGCACCGCGGACGCGGGTGAAACCGCGGAAATCGGCGGTCGTTTTGTCTTTTCATACGTAGAGGGGGAAGGAGTCGAATTACGGATCGGAATGTCGTCCTCCGAGCCCCAGGAGGGCCCGCTGGCGTCGGCCTCAAAGGGGGCTAGGGTATTGACAATAATTAACTTATGCAATATTCTCACCCCAGCGTTGGACGTGCGCTCCTGAAGTATTAGTCGGACAGTTGAAGGAATAATCATGTGGAGATTTTGAAGCAGAAAGACAACTGACTCTCCGGCCGAGCGATCTACCCCTTAAATCCCATATCAGCTCGCTCCATTGCCCGGAGCAAATCGACCATAGTCGCGATGGGATAGACTCAAATCGATGAGGATAGGCGGGTGATCTGGCTTCAAATCGAGGTAATGCGTGACCCTGACGGTGACAGACACGAACGTTCGACCGGCACTGACAAACACGAGGGCCGTCGGAACATCTTTCCAGAATCTCCGAGACAATCTTGAAATCATCTCCCTTAGCTGGCTTTTGGTGAGCAGCGACTCCGGACCATTCTTTCTTTCCGGGTGAAGAAGTCCGCAATAGTTAGGAGACCCTTCTGCAACCGGAAACAGACCCCGGCGATTCGGCCAAGGCCTCAGAATTCACTTTCCGAAATCGCTAGAGAGGTCTGAGAGTTGCAGTTGGAGGTAGGTCAGGAACCAGATTTAGTTGGCGCGACGATGCGTCTTCCCTTAGGGGTTTAACGTGGGAGGGTGCCGGTGTGTCTCACAAGCTGGACGCGACTCTGGCTGGTGCCCGTCCATTGAAATCCGATGATCAGTTGGATTATCTCCACTTTTGATTCTCTCAAATTAGAAGAACCGTGGTTTTAGATATCAAGGTCACCCGACCAACGACAAAGATAGCAGTGTTTTTGGCAACGCTGGTCCTTTGCGTGGCGCTCGGGATCCTGGCCACTACTACAGTCGTCGCGGGGCTCTTGACCGACGAAAGAACCAGCGTCCCCAAGGCACTTCTTTCAAGAGGCGTGAAGTACGCGCCGAATTCAGCGCCGCTTCGAGCAAGGCTTGCGGAAGCCGAAATGATTTCAGAAGAACGTGACCTGGCGATTGCCGAATCTGATGCCCGGCTTGCGGTCAGCATGGCGCCGTGGGACTACACCTACAGGATGTTGCTGGCGAGCATCGAAGAGGCCAGGGGCGATCGATCTTCCGCTGAAGAATCGTTGGTCGAGGCTCTGAAGCTCGCTCCCAACAACACCGTGGTGCATTGGCGGCTTGCCAACCTGCTTTTGAGGCAAGGGAAGCTGGGCAAATCCCTTGGGGAATTCCGAGCTGCAAATGCTTCAAGTACTGCACTTCTCCCGTCGTCGCTCGATCTGGTTTGGAAAGTGTCGAGCGGCAACCTGGCGGCCGTGCAAGCGATCACCCCTGACGACGCGAAAACAAGAATTGTGCTGGCTCGGTTTCTGGTTCAGCAGTCGAGGGCGGCCGAAGCCGCAGGCGTCTTCAGCAGCATCGATCCGGACGCGCGGCTTTCTCAGCCAGAGTCATCCGCGATCATAGACGCGCTTATTGCAGAAGGCCATGCGGAGTTGGCGCGATATCTCTGGGCAGACACCGTCAGTCACGGCTTGGCGAAGCGAGACCAGAGCCTTGGGTCTATTTGGAATGGAGACTTCGAATCGGACATCAACGACAAGTTCGCTCAGTTTGATTGGACTATCGGTCAGAGTGCTTTTGCCCGCGCTAATGTGAGCCGAGAAGCGGCGCACGGGGGTTCCCGGTCTTTGCGAATTGACTTCACGGGCCGCGACACAACGCGGCTCGACGATGAGATCAGTCAGCGGTTTCTTGTGAAAGGGGGCGCTCGTTACAAGCTGGACTTCTTCGTTAGGACCGAGGGCCTCGTCACTCCCGAAGGTCCGCGAGTCGTCGTGACGGACGGCAAGTCGTCGCCAGCCATCGCCGCGTCCGAACCTGCGCCGTCGGGTTCCAACGACTGGCGCCGCGTCTCAGTTGAATTTGTGGCGCCGCCAAACGCCGGTTCACTGTTGGTTGCCATCCGGCGCATTCCAAAGTTCAGCTACGACAATCCGACCAGGGGAACCATTTGGCTTGATGACTTCCTGCTGACCGAAGAGGGCAAAGCTCGATGAGCCGCGCGGGTGTAGAAGGAACGATGAATCACCTGAACAGAACCATCTCGTGGGGAGTCCTGGTAGCGGTGATATTCACCGGCCTTGCTTTTGGAGCGGTGGAACCGTGGGCGATCTTTGTCTTCGAAGCTATTGTGATTGGACTGGTGTTCCTTTGGGGAATCAAGGATCTTCGAGACAGGCGGGTTAGGCTGACAATCCCCGCTGTTGCCCTCCCGGTTGCGGCACTTGTCCTGGTTGGGTTGATCCAGAGCGTGGCATTCACCGGCGCCGACGGGCGATGGATGAGCCTATCGATGAATGTTGGATACACGCGCAGCGCAGTGACGGTCTTATCATTCATGCTTATTGCGTTGATAATCGCGGCGAACTTCTTTGCGAGCCGCGAAAGACTGGCGGTTGTGGGACACGTTCTTGTTTTCTACGGCCTCGCAGTTGCGCTGTTCGCGCTTGTTCAGTACTTCACCTGGAGCGGACGCTTCTATTGGGTCCGGCCAACGATGGCGACGGCAGCATTCGGGCCCTTTGCGAATCATAATCACTTCGCCGGCTACATGGAGTTGTTGATCCCTTTTCCGATTGCACTGGTGATCACGAGGACGGTCAGTCGGGAAGTGAGGGTGCTGTACGGCTTTGCGGCGGCGGTTATGGGATTAGCTGCGGTTGCGTCGTTATCGCGAGGCGGAATGATAAGCCTGGCCGCGATGATGATGTTCATAGTCCTGGTGAGCATTCGCCTGCCGGCTGCGAGGCGCACAAGCGGGAGCAGCAAGGTCGCCGATGGCGGACGAGGAAATCAGAAGTTGAAAGGCGGCTTTCGCGCCGTTGCATCGCAGGCGGTAGTTGTCGCGGCGCTGGTGGCCTTTATCGGCGCAGGAGTCTTATGGATCGGCGCGGACCCGATCATTCAACGAGTAGCTCCGGGGCAGGTCGCAGAGGGCCAGACTAAAGAGAGTTTCTCCACCAGCCGGGGTGGGATATGGCGGGATACGATAACAATGATTCGTGCCAACCCGCTCATCGGGGTTGGACTCGGTGCATACGGCACGGCATTCAACATATACACAAAGAGAGACGGGTCGGTACGAGTTCCGCAAGCCCACAACGACTATCTTCAAATCGTCGCGGACTGCGGAATTGTTGGAGGGCTGATCGCGCTCTGGTTCCTTATCGTCGTTTTCAGGACTGTAGGGCGCGGCTTGAAGGCACGCGACCCGTTGTTAGCCGGGCTTGCACTCGCAAGCGGCGCGGGCATCTTTGGGATATTGGTTCACAGTTTGTTCGATTTCAACTTGCAGATACCGTCGAACGCGTTACTGTTTCTGGTGCTGGTGGCGATGGCTTCGTCTGCCGCCGCGATAGCGGGTCCGTCCAGGGTTTCAGCGCCGCTGGCTGAGCGACCCAACGCCGAGGCTGGCGATGAGAGAGTCTCGTCGGCTGTATTTGTAGGAGGGGCATCATGACGAATAAAAAGTTTTGGTTGAAGGTTGGCGACGCCAGGCAGTTGTTCAGAGTGTTGTCGTTTGGAGCTGCCATTGTTGGGATCTCCAGTTTGGCCCAGGTTGGCTATGCGAGCGGGCCTGTTCAGCAAGAGAAGCCTCAGTCCGGCCAGTCCACGCAAGCCCCGCCGATGCAGCAGCAGAAGTCGTCGAGCGCGCGAGGCTCTAGCGTCCTTGTGTCGCTGGAGCAGGACTACCGCATTGGCGCCAACGATGTGATCGAAGTACAGATCGACAATGCTCCGGAACTGTCGCGCAGCTTCCGAGTGACGGCTGCCGGAACGTTCCTCATGCCGTACCTCGGGCGAATAACTGCGGCCCAGAAGACCCCCGAAGAACTTGCTCAGTTGATCACGGACGGGCTGCGCGGTGATTATCTGAAAGACCCGAAGGTCACAGTTGCGGTCAAGGAGTACAACAGCCGGTCGTTCTTTATTCAAGGGGCGGTTCGCAGCCCTGGAGTTTTTCAGATTGAAGGCAAGCCTTCACTGCTCGAGCTTATAACTCTTGCGGGTGGCCTCGCCGAGAATCATGGTTCCACCGCGTTCATTATTCACAAACTCAAGCATCCTGCGTCGGGGAGCGAGCCAAGCAATAACGTCACATCGTCCCCCACTCAAGTGGCGGACCACGGCGCGGAGGCCGAAGAAGTACCCAAATACGAACTGAGAAGCGCGAACATCAACGGATTGCTAAAAGGGAGATTCGAGCAAGATACGTTTGTCGAGCCCGGCGATATTGTAAACATCCCACCCTCCGACGTTTTCTTCGTAGCGGGCGAAGTGAACAAGCCAGGCTCGTTTGTGCTGAAGGAGGGTACAACTTTGCGCCAGGCGATTTCGCTTGCGCAGGGAACGACCATGAACGCCGGCGGTGATCGGGGCGTTATTTTCCGGGAAGGCCCGACCGGAAAACGAGAGGAGCTAAAGGTCGACGTGGCCGCCGTGATGAACGGCAAGAAACCAGACGTGCCGATACTGGCGAACGATATTGTCATGGTGCCAAACAGCCGGATGAAGTCGGTCGGAAACGCCGTGCTAAAGGCATTCGGACTCTCGACCATAACCCGGTTCCCGGTTCCTTGAAGCCGGCTTTCATAACCCTTACTCTTTGGAAACGATGACGCATTGATTCTTTTGGAGAGTTGCAATGGCAGATGAACGGTTAGAACTCGAAAAAATCACGCACCCAGATGAATCGCCGCTCGTGCGGCCAGGATACCCGCGTCTGGGTGGTTACCCTGAGGGCGCTGCATATGGCTATGGCTACGGCTATGGCGAGGACGACGAGCGTGCGTACGTTCGAAGAATGTGGCGCGCGATCAAAAAGCGCAAGCTGGTGATCGCGGTGATTGCAGTCATAGTGACATCGGTCGTGACTCTCGAGGTTTTCCGGACCAAGTCAATCTATCAGGCGTCGACCACGATCGAGATCGGCAAGGATAACAGAACGCTGAGGGCCGGCGACATACTGCTCCAGACTGACGAATCGGACGATTCCTACTACATCGCGACGGCGATGAAGACCAAGATACGACTCCTTCAGAGCCGGCCGGTTCTTGAAGAGGTAGTCATCAATCTCAAGCTCGATCAGAACCCAAAGTTGATGGACGTCAGCTCAAAGAAGTCCATCTGGGAGGCCGCGAGAACAGTCTGGTCCAAGTTCAAACCGCAGAGCGCCGCTACCCCGACCGTCGCAGCCGAGACGCCGGTTGCGGGCTCTGAACAATCCGGTACGCGTTCCCGCGACGAGAGCGCCAGACTCGCTCCATATGTAGACGTGCTTGCGGCAAATCTCAGCGGCGATCCACTGCCGGACACCCGCATGCTGGTGATTTCTTTCACGCACACTGATCCCGCGCTTGCCGCTGACGTCGTCGACAACGTCGCACAGGTCTTCATGCAGCGCAGCTTCGAAAGCAAGACTGACAAGTATACCAAGGCATCGGACTGGCTTGACCGCTCCACTCGCGAGCTGAAAGCAAGGGTCGAGGAAGCCGAATTAAGACTTTCGAATTACAGCCGCGACCACAACCTCTACACAACTGACGGCAAGGAAACGTTGGCGACGGGCAAGCTCTCGCAGCTTCACGATCTGGCCACAAGAGCCGAGACTGATCGAATGCTGAGACAGTCGCTTTATGAGGAGGTTCGGGCGGGACGTTCGGCTCAGCTTCCTGAGGCGTTTGCTGATCCGAAAACCGGAGACCTTCAAAAGAGACTCGGCGAACTCAAAATCAGCTACGCGCAACTCTCCACTACCTACGGGGATAAGAACCAAAAGATTGTCGAGGTCAAACAGCAAATCGCCGCGATCGAACAACAGATTGCCGAGAGTCGCGGCGGGCTCGAACTGAAACTCAAAGCCGACTACGAACGGTCGGTGCGTGACGAAGCTTCCATGAAGGGGGCGCTGGATAGGGCCAAAGCGGAAGCCTCCCAGCAGAATCAGGCATTCATCGAATACAACATCCTCAAACAAGAAGTCGAGACGAACAAGGGTCTTTACAATGAATTCCTTCAAAAGACCAGCCAGGCGAAAATCCAGGAACACGAGCAGCACAACAATATGAGGATGATCGATCCGCCGCAGGTGCCGATTTCTCCGGTGGGGCCAAACCGGCTGCGCACCATAATGATAGGCTTTTTCGTAAGTCTGGTGGCGGGCATTGGGTTAGTCTTCTTTCTCGAGTATCTCGATAACACGGTCAAGACAGTTGAGGATGTGAGCCGCTATGCCCAGCTTCCGGCGCTCAGTGTGATCCCTGCGATCAGCGGGCGGCGGTCGCGGTTGCTTACCGGCAAGGGCCGCGGCAAAAGAGTTGAGCGAGAGCTTGCCATCACGGGGAATGGGCACATAAGAGCAGATCAGTTGATGACTCTCGACAGCCGGTCATCGGTGGCCGAAGCTTACCGAGTGCTCCGAACATCGGTGCTGCTGTCGTCGGTTGACAATCCGCCCAAGGTCATAATGATCACGAGCGGCCAGCCCGGCGAGGGTAAGACTACCACGGCTATCAACACGGCGATCTCGCTGGCTCAACTCGGCGCGTCGGTGCTGGTCATCGATTGCGACCTGCGCAAACCCTCGGCTCATAAAGTGCTCGGTGTCACCGAACACGGCCGCGGGTTATCGACGTACCTCTCTCGCAATGTAAACATCGATGACTGCATTCAGAAGTTGCCGATAGCGAATCTCTCGCTGCTCCCCTGCGGACCCATCCCGCCCAACCCGGCTGAGATGATCAGCTCGCTTAAGATGAGAGAGCTGCTTCTGAGCTTGAGGAACCGCTACGATCACATAATCATCGACTCGCCTCCGCTGTTAAAGGTGACTGACCCTGTGATTCTGTCCACGCTGGTAGACGGCGTAATCCTGGTCGTGCATGGAGGCAAGAGCACCCGAGACGTTGTGCGCCGGACAAGGCACGAACTCGCGATTGCCGGAGCGAAAGTATTCGGCGTGGTGCTGAACAATGTGGACGTTCACCAGGGAAGCGACGACGGCTACTACGGCAGCTATTATGGCGATTACGGCCAGGACATTAACCGGGAAAGCGCCGGCACGGGCGGCGATTGAACGCCCTCTTAGTTCCCGGAATCGCTCCGGGGTCGCATCGTCAAAACAAAGAACAATGAAAGCAATAGAAGCCGCGGCTGCGGAGAGAGCAGGTTTGTCGAAAGTGGAATCGCCAGACGTGCACTCGAGGGCTCGACATCCGCTTGTCGTGATACGGCCGAGCGGAAAGTGGGTAGCTCTCAATCTCGGGAGTCTTTGGTCATATCGAGATCTGCTTTACTTCCTGATGTGGCGCGACGTAAAAGTGCGCTACAAGCAAACGCTGTTGGGCGCGGCATGGGCCGTCATCCAGCCGCTGTTTGCAATGGCGATCTTTACTTTGTTCTTCGGCAGGCTTGCCGGTGTGCCTTCGGATGGTATCCCGTATCCAATCTTCGCTTACGCCGGACTATTGCCATGGATGTTTTTCTCCAATGCGGTAACCAACAGCGGCAATAGTCTCGTTGGAAGCTCAAATCTGATCACAAAAGTTTACTTCCCGAGGATAATCATTCCGGCGGCGGCGGCCGGAGCAGGGTTAGTCGACTTCGCCATCGCTCTCGCGATCCTGGTTTTGCTGATGGTCTACTACAGCGTCGGGGTCACTTGGAATCTCCTGATGTTCCCGGCACTTGTTTTCCTAACGTTATTGCTGGCGCTAGGTGTCGGAATGTTGATGTCGGGACTAAACGTCAAGTATCGCGACATTCGGCACGCGTTGCCGTTCGTAATTCAGCTTTGGATGTTCGCAACGCCTATCGTTTATCCAGCGAGTCTGGTTCCGGCAAAGTGGCGCTTGGTGTATGCGCTGAACCCGTTGACCGGCATCATCGAAGGCTACCGGTGCTCGTTATTCGGCACGAGATTCGATTGGGCCTCGCTGGCAACATCATCGGCGATTACTTTTGCAGTGTTTGTTTACTCGATGTATTCGTTCCGTCGGATGGAGAAGAGCTTCGCCGACCTGATTTAGAAAAATAGATGACACCCATTATCGAAGTCCACAACCTCGGCAAGCGATATAACATTGGCGAGTACCAGGCGCCCTATGCGACCTTGCGAGACTCGTTGGCAAGCGCGGTTCGCTCTCCGCTTAAGAGGCTGCGGGGTAACGGGCATTCGCCGCAAAACACGATCTGGGCGCTCAAGGATGTCAGTTTCGAAGTTAACCCCGGCGAAGTGGTCGGCATCATTGGGCGCAACGGAGCAGGGAAATCAACTCTGCTCAAGGTCCTATCGCGCATCACTGAACCTACCTGCGGCGGCATCGATCTTTATGGCAGAGTAGCAAGCCTTCTGGAAGTCGGCACCGGGTTTCACTCCGAGTTGTCCGGTCGCGAAAACATCTATCTGAACGGCGCGATCCTGGGGATGAGCAGAGCGGAAATCAAGCAAAAGTTCGACGAGATTGTGGCATTCGCCGAGGTCGAGAAGTTCCTCGACACGCCCGTCAAACATTATTCGAGCGGGATGTACATGAGGCTTGCGTTCGCGGTCGCCGCGCACATGGAATCAGAGATCCTGCTTGTCGATGAAGTGTTGGCGGTAGGAGATGCGGACTTTCAAAAGCGATGTCTTGGGAAAATGGAGGAAGTCGGCTCGCAAGGGCGCACGGTCCTGTTTGTGTCTCACAGCATGCAGATGATTTTGCGGTTGTGCCGCCGGGTTATTCTGCTTGCTGAGGGAAAGGTTCTCGCGGATGGAACTCCTCACGAAGTCACGCGCGAGTATTTGCATTCGGACGCAGGAAGTCCTGCCGCGCGCGTCTGGCCGAATCGCGACGAGGCACCTGGCGATAATGTAGCGCGGCTTCATGCGGTGCGGGTGCTCGACGACCAATGCGAAGTGAGCGAGATCGTCGACATACGCAAACCAGTGTCAATAGAAGTTGAATACTGGAACCTCCAAGAGTCGCTCAAGCCGACAATATCGATGCACTTTATAAACGAAGATGGGGTCACGTTGTTTTGCACCAATGATTGGACCAATCTTCAATGGTGGAATAAGACTCGAACACCGGGGTTGGTACGTGCGACCTGTAAGGTACCGGGAAACTTCCTCGCAGAGGGTCGCGTCTTTCTCCTTGTCGCAGTGTGTACCTATAACCCCGATGTCGTACACGTGCTTGAGAGAGATGCAGCATCGTTTCAAGTTGTTGACCGAAGCGAGGGAGATGGAGTGCGCGGGGTACACTCGAAACGATGGCCAGGAATCCTAAGACCAATGCTTGAGTGGGATGTCTTCAGCGACCCAACCTCACAATCTTCGGAGAGGGGCGCATGAGCTACGTGGAATCTATGGAGCAGAGCGTCGACTTAGGAGTCCAGACTGTTGGCGGGGGTGCGGCCTTAGGCGTTCCGCGGACTGCTCCCGTAAGTGAATGTCCGCTCTGCGGGCAAGAGGATGGTTATGTTCTCTTCAGCGCACCGGATCGACTGCACGGAACGCCGGGCGAGTATACCTACCGAAGATGCGCTGACTGCAAAACGGTCTTTCAGGATCCACGAATAGTCTGTGATGACCTGCATCTTTGTTACCCTTCGGAGTACCTGACACATCATTCGCCTCAGGGCTCGGCCCCGGAACCTGTGCCATCGCGCAAGCTTTCGTCGATTCGAGACATGGTACGGAAGTCGATAGTGGGGGCAGTACGGGGGCAGCCGATGGGCGGAGTGTTAGGAACAATCGGGCGGGTTCTGGCGGCGAGTCGTCGTCTTCGCGAAAGGGCTTTCCAAAACTTCGTGCCGGATATTCTGCTACCTTCGCGACCGGGACAACTACACGCGCTGGAGATTGGGTGCGGATCAGGAAAACTTCTTCTCGGTCTCAGTCGGGCCGGATGGCGGTCAGAAGGAATCGAGGTTGATCCTATCGCCGCGCAAATCGCGCGAGAAACAAGCGGAAGACCAGTACAAGTGGGGGATTTCCGAAAAGAGCACCTGCCTTCAGGATACTACGATCTCATCGTGTTGAATCATGTTCTGGAGCACCTGGAGAACCCAATCTCGGCGTTGCAGCGCGTCCAGAAGCTTCTAGCGCCTGGTGGACGCGTTGTGGTTTTCTATCCAAACCCCGGAGGTTTAGGAGCCAGGGTTTATGGGATCCATTGGCTTGCCTGGGATGTGCCTCGCCACCTGGTGCTTCCGGTAGGGAAGGAGTTGGCGAAGCACGCTCGCCGCGTTGGATTGGTTCCTACGACAGTGCGCTCGACGGCACGCGGTGCTGAAGGAGTCTTGGCGCTCTCACGCGCCCAAAAGGAAGGCAGATCGATCGTTGTAGGCATATATCAGTTGCGAGCAAAGGACAAAGTGTTGGCGTTCCTGGAGCAGGTGCTGGTACGACTGGGTTGCTTTGCTGGGGAAGAAACTATCATGGCCTTTACGTCCAGTGAGGACCGGGAGGCTGTTGGGTCTCTATCGTGATTTCGATCGTGTGTGTGTTCAATAATGTGGAGCTCCTTGAGCGCCGGCTCCTGGATAGCTTGAGGACGCAAACGGCTCGACACGAAGTAATGACTGTTGACAACCGTCATAACCGGTTCGCGAATGCCGCTAGTGCTCTTAACTGGGGGGCAGCTCAAGCAAAAGGTGAATGGGTTTTGTTTGCGCATCAAGACGTTGAGTTTCTTTCAAGCGATTGGTTGCTGAAAGCCGAGAACACTTTGGAGAGCCTAAGGTCTGTTGGGTGGGTTGGTGTGGCAGGCAGCACTGCGGATGGCGCGCATCGAGGGTTCCTGCGTAACGGAGCTGCCTTACAAGGGCTGCCCTTCAAGCGAGCGGTTGAAGTGCAGACGTTGGATGAACTCCTGCTGATCCATCGCAGAGAATCGCGAGAAAGTAAGTATTTCGATGAACTGGTTCCCGGTTGGCACGCCTATGGGGTTGAGTGTTGTTGCAACGCACTAAGGAAGAGTGAGAAGAACTATGTATTGTCGTTGCCGGTCTGGCACGACTCTCCTGGAACCAATCTGGCTGGTTTGGAGGAGGCCCATCAGTATGTCTGGCGAAAGCACGGAGCTGCTCTTGGGAAAATCCATACGAGTTGTGGTGTCTTGCAAGCATCACGGCCCGGTTCGGCCGGACGCGCCAGCGATTACTTTAGTCGCGCAATTCGTCGCATTCGCAACCTTAATCTTTACCTGTTGGGATTCCGTGGCACCTCTTTGACTTGGTTCCACGAGACCTTGGATTCGTTGACGCACACTTCTAAGGTGGTTCACTGTCTTCATGACTACGCGAATCAAACACCAATCGAAGCAGAGGGATTTGGCACTCACCCGAAACATGGTCACCCGATAGTGCACACCTTTTCAGGCTTTGACGCGGCTGATCTCAACAAAGGCGATGTTGTGACCGCTCCTGATTTGGCTGTGAGGCTGTCGGATAATACGGTTGTACTAGAACGACTTCGGAATCGGGTAGGGAAGCTTTTGGTTTGTGTAAGAGTAGAGCAGCTTAAAAGCCAGCGGAGTCTCTGGGAGTGGCTTAGGAAGCGATCTGCCGGTCACTATCTCACACTTGATAAAGAGGGCGAGAGCATAGCGGTTGTAGAGATGTCCACCGGGCTCAATGGAAATCTGGAGAATGGCGATCGCAAGATCGCGAGCTCGGCAAAAGAGGCGCGGCCTTGAAGCATCATCCGTTTTTCAAAGTACGTGCGTGATAAGTAGGCAGCGTGCGTCGGTGGAGAAAGCGTGGGAATGGCGGCTAACGAACTGTTGGAAGCAAATACGCAGGCAGACGCGACTCTCGGGCTCGGGCGGTCGAGGACGAGGCTTAGTCGGAAAGACAACGTCTTGTATGTCGTATACTTTCTACCAATCTTCTTCTTGATTCGCTTGGTCACGGTCTTGCTGGTGGTCACCAGGTTTAACCGGCTTGTCGCAACGGCGCATCGCATGCTGGAGATTAAGGACCGAGTCCTTTATCTCGAGGTCTTCTTTCCTGAGAATGCCGGGTTTCACTACCGCGTCCAAAAGTGGATAGAGGTCTTAGCTGAGCGAGGTTTTACCGCAGACGCAATGTATGTGTTTGAGAGAGAGCGTCAGGAAGCGCTGCTGCGAGACCAGAGAATGGTGCTGTTTCATACCGTCTTCTTGCTTCGGCGTCTTGGGCATTGCATTGCAGCGATGGGTTACAATTGCATAATAGTCCGTCGAGAGTTGCTGTTGTATAACGACTACGGCGATCTTTTTCTTGAGAGGTTCCTGCTGGCTGTACATCCCAATGTCATCCTGGATTTTGACGACGATATTTCTGCCGCCAAGAGGGAGCCGAGAAATCCAACGTTCTATGGGCGATTCATGCGCGAAAGCCCCTCCAAGTTTGGCGATACCATGAAACTGTATCGCCGTTTTATCGCAGGAAGCAATTTTCTGAAGAGCTTTGTTTTAGAAGCAAATCCCGGAGTACGGCCCGAGGATGTGGTGGTTATTCCTACGTGTGTAGACTATGAGAAACACGCTTTGAAGATGCAGACCGACGATAGCGAGTGCGTCAACTTCGGTTGGATTGGCTCCAACGCGACGATTGGGTACTTGGATATTGTTATTCCGGCGCTCAGTGAGATCGCAAAGCGGCGGAAAATCAGACTGATAGTAGTCTCGGGACAAGACTGCAAAGCAGATGTTGACTTTGAAATCGTGAATATTCCCTGGAGTTTGAAGAATGAGATTGAGGACCTGACCAGAATCGATATTGGCCTGATGCCTCTATACGATACCGCAGCCGAAAAGGGTAAGTGTGGCTTTAAGCTCATCCAGTATATGGGACTTGGGATCGTCAGCATTGCGAGTGATGTAACTGTCAACAGCGACATCATAGATGACAAGCAAAACGGGTTTCTCGTACGCAGTGAGTGCGACTGGGTTAATGTAATCGAGGAGGCACTGGCGAGGGTCGAAGAGTTTCCCGCGATTGGGTTGGCCGCACGCAAGAAAATCCGCGATCACTTCTCTTTCGAGGCTAATAAGGAAAAGTACTTTAGTTTCATTGAAGCTCCGCCTTTTGAGTCGCGGGAGCGAAACCAAGGAAGGAAGCCGGCACGATGAAGCGCGCGATTATTGACATACTTGCATGCCCGGACTGCGGGAGCGAACTTCGGCTAACCGAGTTCGAATTGAACCGTGAAACGGACGAGAATGGTAAAAGTATCGATGACATTGAGGAAGGGATATTGCTATCGCGCTGCGGCGCAGCTTACCCAATTATTGAAGGAGTTCCAAGACTCTTGGAGGGTGCGTTGTTCGTTCACGAAGCATTCCGATCTAAGTGGTCCAAGGAACTTCACGATCTTCAGGCCCTCAGCGATAGAGCCTTAACACCGCCTTCCAATGAGTTTCGAAGCATAATTGAGCCAACCTTGAAGCGCTTTGAAAAGGAATGGAAGGAACATCCGCTGGAAGAGCGGACTTGGGGTCTGAATCAAGATACGAGAATCGAACACTCTCTGCGATACCTTGGCTGGACACGGGATGAGATCAAAGGGAAGTTCGTCCTGGACGCGGGCGCGGGAACGGGTCAACTCAGTTGCAGTATGGCTACCCTGGGCTGCGAGGTTGTCGGAATTGATTTGTCGCCTGCCGTCGTACGGGGTTGGAAGTTACGTCATGTCTATGCCAAGTCTCGCAAGACTAATGTCCACATAGTCCAAGGGAATTTGATGAAGCTTCCATTTCGAAAACAAGTGTTTGATGGCGTGATGTCCCAGGGTGTATTGCACCACACGCCCAATACACAGCAGGCTTTCAAGGTTTTGGCGCAAACCGTCCGAAACGGGGGATCGCTGGGCGTATGGCTCTATAACGAAGCCGAAGGTTATTTGCCACTGGTTCCGTTATCGAGGTCGCGTCGAACAAGTGTGCGTATGAGCACCCTCAGACGGCTGACACCGAAGCTGCCTCCATCCCTGCTGTACGGCTCTCTTGTGCTATATGCCTCGGTATTCCAAGGATTCTATAGAGTCAATTCCGTCCTTCGCAAGCGGAAACACGATCAGACAGTCAGGGAACGGGCAACAAGTTTGTTTGATAGCCTCGCTCCCCCCTATGTGTGGAGGCACACACGACACGAGGTGATTGATTGGTTCGCGACTGCCGACTTTGTAGACATTCGCGAGACCACGATACCAGACGATGTAGACGGATTTTGTATTACTGGAAGGCGCGCAAAGACCAGTTAGTCGGGTCGGATTGATCTGAACCTATGTGCGGTGTCGCGGGTGTCTATTATTTCAACGGAACAACTGGTGTGGATAGCCTGCGCAAGATGACAGAGACGATACGTCATCGCGGGCCGGATGGCGACGGCCATTGGATAAGCCCGGACGGACGTGTAGGATTGGGCCACCGCAGACTTGCCATCCTCGACCTTTCCGAGCGCGGCGCCCAGCCGATGCACTACCTTGATCGGTACACGATCACTTTAAACGGGGAAATCTACAACTACGTCGAGATCAGGGAAGAGTTAAGGAAGAAGGGATACACGTTCATCTCGGAGAGCGATACAGAAGTCCTGCTGGCTGCCTATGCTGAGTATGGTGTGTCGGTGCTTGATCGATTGGACGGAATGTTCGCGTTTGCGATTTGGGACCAACAGGAGCGCACGCTGTTTTGCGCGAGGGATAGATTCGGAGAGAAGCCGTTTTTTTATCATCACGTCCCAGGCACGCTGTTCGCGTTCGCCTCGGAGATCAAGAGTCTGTTTGCTTTCGGGGTTCCGCGCCGGATCAGCAACAGGATGTTATTCAACTATCTTGCCTACGACGTGATCGAGAACCCTTACGCGAAATCCGAGACGTTTTTTGACGGGATCTCAAAGCTTGAGGCCGCCCACTATCTACTGATTGACGGGCAGGGCATTGTTAGCAAGCGCCGGTACTGGGGCATACCCGAGATCAATATCGATGACGGCATCAGCTTCGAAGACGCGTGCGAACGATTTCGAGACTTATTCACGCAGTCCGTGAAGCGTCGCCTCCGATCCGACGTTCCGGTCGGAACGAGTCTTTCCGGGGGACTGGATTCTTCATCGGTTCTCTGCACAATTAGCAGAGTTTTGAACGGGAGCGGAAATGGGCAGAAGTCCTTTTCCGCGCGCTTTCATGAAAGCAAGCTGGATGAAGGAGAGTTCATCAAACTCGCCGCTGAAGCGGCGGGCGCTCGAACGTACTCCACCTGGCCGGACGCCCGCGCGCTCCTGGAGAATATCGATCAGGTCTTCTATCACCAGGAAGAGCCGTTCGGCACGGCCAGTATTTTCGCTCAATGGGAAGTTATGAAGCTTGCCAGACAGGAGAACGTCACAGTTCTCCTTGATGGGCAGGGAGCAGACGAGACGATAGGAGGCTACACTCACTACTTTCGTACGCTCTTCCAGGAACTGTATGTCACAAATCGCGAACGTTTCCGCAAGGAGGTCCGCGCCTATGAAACGCTTCATGGACGCACTTTTAACGCGGACTGGCGCTTCAAGGGTGAGGCGGTTCAGCCTCAAGCGCTAAGGTTGCTGGGACGGGCGAGAAGAAGATTTGCACGCCCAGAGTACTTGCGGCATTTGCATCCCGACTTCGCCGCTGAGTATAAGATGGACCCGCCGCCTTTTAGAGCCAACAGCAGCCTTAACAAGGCTCTAAAGCATTCGACGGAAGGCTATGGCCTGGAAAAGCTGCTTCGGTTTGCTGATCGAAACTCCATGGCCTTCTCGCGAGAAGTGCGACTGCCGTTTCTTAGCCATGAGTTGGTCGAATTCCTGTTCACACTGCCTGCGTCCTATAAGATATCGGGAGGTTGGACAAAGCGCGTTCTAAGAAAAGCAATGGAGCCGATCTTGCCCAAGCAGATAACCTGGCGCGTGGACAAGCTGGGATTCGATTCACCTCAAGATGAATGGATGAGAGAGCCCGAGGTCCACGCCTTGGTTGTTGAGTGCAGAAACAAGCTTGTGACTGAGCGGGTGATCAATACAGAAGTAAGATCTGACGAGTGGCAGTGTCTGATGGCTGCCAAGCTCTTTGAGTTTGTTGCAGCCTAGAGTGATCGTATCGATCAATCTGCAGCTTACTTGATCTCGAAACGGGTACTGATATAATGACCCCGTTCCAGCAGTGGGTCGGATGAAGAAGAACGCACTGAAGGCGTGAACTGGCTTCGCTCATTGTGTCTCTTTTGTTGACATTCAATTCGAAAGCGCCCCGGCGCCAGGCAAAAGACGATTTCAGCGGTCTGATCGGAGGGCGTTACAATGTTGGTTCGCCTTCGAGAAGGCGGCCATTAGTAATCTAATCGGTGTGCATCGCTCGTAGAGTGTTTGCCTGTGGAAGAGATCTGCAAATCTGAGATAGCAGGATCTCGATGAACATACTACGAATCGATGTTCAACCGATTTTATCAGTCGGGCCTGCGAATTCTTGGGTTCGAGGAACGTGTAACAATTGACTGCCCCTAACCGGAGGACGCAAGAGTCCTCCACGAGGAGACTAGAATGCTCACTAATTCTTCCAGAACTAGCAGAAACTCATCGCATCGAGTTTAGTGCTGTTGGTGTCTTTTTTGATGATCAGCACTAATAGGATGGCGGTGCATGTTCGAGCGGGAGGTCAGGCATGCTTGCCGGGTCAGACGCAGATTACCGTTAAGAGCGGAAACGGCACGGTATGCAATCCGGACTCCGAGGTCCAGTTCTTTGACGGGTTGAACTGGGTACCTGCTCTTGTGGTGAACCCGAATGAAGAGTTTTTCACTTACGACACGATTCCAACAACACAGTGGAATGCGCTGAACTGTGACCGGACGGGCGCCGACAACACAGACTTTTTTTACCGGACAACCTTTACGCTTCCAGCGTCCTTCTCCAGCCCGTCCTTATCGATTCAGGTTCACTGCGATAACGCCGCCACGATTTTTCTAAACGGCAACGATGCCGCGCACCAAATAGGCGCGCAGCCATTCGTGGAAGATGCGGCGAATTTTACAAATCCGCCGGAAGTCTATACGACCAACGTTGTGGCGCTTTTTCAACCGGGAGTTAACACCATCTCGTTTACCGTACATAACTTCCTGGCTGGAATTACCGCGCTCGACTTCCTGGCCGACATTTGTTACACGCCTGCAGGTTGTAACGATCAAAACCCGCCGGTCGTGACCTGCGATGTCACGGAGAACTCACTTTGGCCACCCAATCATCAGTTGGTTAACGTGGGACTTACAGCAACGGTGACCGACGACTGCGATCAGAACGTGGTTATTGGCGGTGGTCCGAACGGGACAGGCGTTGCAGTATACAGCGACGAGCAAGATCTCGACGTCGGGTCGGGTAACTTCTCACCGGATGCCAAGAACATCGGGCTGGGTACGTTAAGACTGCGCTCTGAACGCGCCGGGCCAATTAACGGGCGGGTCTACCTCATCGTTGTTCAAGCGACCGACGCGTCCGGCAAGACCGGTTTCTGCACCGAGACGGTTACCGTACCGCACGACCAGAGTAAAGCCTCCAAAGACAGCGTAGCAGCACAGGCCGCGGCTGCGCAGGCATACTTCGCAATTCATCTTTTGCCGCCTCCGGGATTTGTCCAGGTTGGCATTGGTCCAATTGTGGGACCAAAGCAGTAAGCCATCCGAGTGAGTTTGGCTCTTGTACCCATTTGGACGGGCGGCCGGTCTCAGAAGCTGACGCTTTTGAGACTGGCCGCCCGTCGCTATCATTGCGGACTGTCAAAACCCTGGAGCGTTTTTCGAAATTGGTAGGGTCCCATCACAGACAATGACGTCAAGCGCACTCTTCCAGCGCATCGCGCGCAGGATTGAGAAGGCAAAGCGGCCAAACATAAAAGAATCCATTGTGTCGCATCCTCACCTGATTGATCCGACCGCAACGATCACCGGTGCACACCTTATCGGTCCGGTTAGAGTGGGTGAGTATGCCCACGTCAAGCGAGACACGCTGTTACGAGGGAGCATATCGATTGGGCGGTATACAGCAATCAATGGACCCCATACAGACATTCTTTGCGAGATCAATTCAGTCGAGATCGGAGCCTTCTGCTCGATCGCGCGCAATGTGGCAATACAAGAGTACAATCACCGCGCGGCTGCTTGCAGCACCTGTTTCGTACTGACTCGAGTACTCGGCGACTCAGAGGCGTCTGAAACGGAAAGCAAGGGACCTATCACCATTGGAAATGATGTTTGGATCGGCACGCAGTGCGTTATCCTGTCGGGTGGTATGATTGCGGATGGCGCCGTAATTGCCGCCAATAGTGTCGTAACTACCGAGATACCACCCTACGCGATTGCGGCTGGCAGTCCCGCTAAAGTGCTCCGCTATCGGTTTTCAGAGGCCATCATCGAGCGGCTTCTCGAGCTCGAATGGTGGCATTGGTCCCGTTCAAGGTTGGAACGGAATCGTGCGCTGTTCGAGGGTGATCTAACAGACGAGAAACTCGACTCCGTACAAGACGGTTAGCCCCTGCGCTTGTCACCGGCAATCCAACCAATCTGTGTAGACGATGATAAGAGTTTGCGTGTTACTCGAATGGTCTCTCAACCGAGACAGTCGGGCTCAACGCACCGCTCGAAGTCTGTCCAGAGTCGCCAAGGTCGATGTTTATTTTGTCAAACACCATGCCGGAGAAGTCGTCGACCCCGACCTGTTTAACGAGAACGTAGAGCTCTTCCCGATCGATCGCGAGAAGTCGATTCTTGACGTCGTACTCAGGCACTCGTTCTTTTACCTGGAAGGCCGACACATGGTGGGAGAGGTCTTAAAGACGCAAAGGCAATACGACGCGATATATGCGCACGACCTGCCGACCAGTTATGCAGCGTATCGGCTGGCTAAGGAGCTGGGAGCGAAAATTATCTACGATGTCCACGACTTATACATCGAAACGATAAACCAGCAGTTCCCGCGAAACGCATCTTTCGTGAAGCTCATGATCTTTCGTTTGCTAATGAAGTTTATGAAGTCAGTCGGAAGAATCTGGGAGAGACGCTTCTTAAAGCAAGTGGATCTGGTTCTGACGACAAACCCAAGCTACCAGCAGTACCTCAAGAGCAACTACACAATCAGAAGGATCAGGGTCGTCACGAACTATCCCGAATACAGAGAAGTAGAAAGAACTACGAGGCTTTACAAGGTACTGGACATCGGTGAGGAAAAAAGCCTGGTTCTCTATCACGGGATTCTTGGTGACGGCAGGAGCCTCGAGTTGATAATTGCAAGCGCTGCCTACTTCAACGATAACAACGTTCTGGTGATGATTGGCAATGGTCCCCTGGAAGGCAAACTCAAGTCCATCGTCAAAAGCCGGAATCTTGAAAGTAAGGTGAGATTCATAGAACACCTGAAGTACGAAGAGCTGTTTTCGTATGCGAGTTCTGCCACTTTAGGCATTCTGCTTATCGAACCGATCAACCTCTCGAAGGAATTCGCAACCGCAAACAAGGTGACTGAGTATATGGCCTCTGGCATTCCGGTGCTTGCGTCGGACTCACCTGAACACCGCAGGATTGTGGGTGAAGCGCAATGCGGTTTTGTCAGAAGCTTCAAGTGTGAGCGTGAACTGGCCGAGTTCATCAATGAAGTGACATCGGACCGGGAGCGGCTAGCGCGAATTGGGGCAACCGCCCAGAAAGCGTTCAAAGAACGATTCAACTGGGCGAATGAAGAACCAGCGTTCTTAGACGCCATGCAAGAGCTATTAGCATAGGATGATTACAATCGTTGATTACGGCACAGGCAACCTCTCCTCGATAGCCAACATGCTCAAACGAGTCGGTTGCGCCTCGGTCATCACTTCGGACGCGGGTCACATTGCCGACGCAAAGAAACTAATACTACCGGGCGTCGGCGCGTTCGACACCGGGATGCGGAATCTTCACGAGCTTGACCTCATTGAAGTCCTTGATCGGAAGGCACGCGAAGAAAAAGTGCCGATACTTGGAATCTGTCTGGGGATGCAACTGTTCGTTTCGGGAAGTGAAGAAGGCGATCTCCCCGGTCTTGGATGGATCGACGGCCGGGTGCTCAAATTCAAACCCGAGCTCTCGAATCAGAATCTCAAGGTCCCGCATATGGGCTGGAACCATATTGAACAGGCAAAAGAGAGCAAGCTCTTTCGGGAGACTGACAGCCAGCAGCGATTCTATTTCGTTCACTCCTATTACGTGAGGCCGGCTCGCGACGAGGACGTTCTCGCCAGGACGACGTACGGCGAGACATTCGCCTCCGCTCTCGAGAGAGAGAACATTGCGGGTGTTCAGTTTCATCCGGAGAAGAGTCACAAGTACGGAATGAAGCTTCTGAAGAACTTCGCGGAGATGTATTGATCTTATGTTGATGCCGCGAGTCATCCCTGTTCTTCTCTTCAGGGAAGGCGGATTGTACAAGACCACGCGATTCAAGGATCCGGTCTACGTAGGCGACCCCATCAACGCGGTCAAGATCTTCAATGAAAAAGAAGTTGATGAGCTTGTGTTTGTCGACATCACGGCTACAACGGAAAAGAGAAGGCCTGACTTCGAGCGCATAAGGGAGATTGCCGGCGAGTGCTTCATGCCGCTTTGCTACGGCGGCGGCGTCCGATCCATTGAGGACGCAAAGCAGGTCATCGCTTGCGGCGTGGAAAAGGTCGCGATCAATTCATACGCCGTTGAGAATCCAAACTTCGTCAGAGACGCTGCCTCGGAACTGGCAAGCTCGACAATCGTAGTGTCGATCGATGCGAAGCGTGACTTTCTCGGCAAGTACCACCTTTACACGCATGGCGGGAAAAAAAGAGCGAACTGGCACCCAATAGAGTTTGCGATCTTGATGGAGAAGATGGGAGCCGGAGAGATCCTATTGACGTCGATTGATCGAGACGGAACGCAGAAGGGCTATGATGTGGAATTGATAAAGTCGGTCGCCGACGCGGTAAGCATCCCGGTAATTGCTTGCGGCGGGGCGGGCCAGGTTAGCGACTTCTCTCAAGCGCTTGAAAGCCATGCCTCAGCGGTCGCCGCCGGCAGCATGTTTGTCTTTCACGGGCGCCATCGAGCGGTGTTGATTAGCTTTCCCTCTCAACAGGAGCTGAAGCAAGCCTTTAGTAAGCTATGAACGAGAAGATCAACAAGTATCAAATGTGCAGCCGCTGCATCATGGATACGAAGGACGATCCGGATATTGTGTTTGACGAAGGAGGTGTTTGCACTCATTGCGTGATCTATGACGGCATATCGCAGGCCAGGAAGGCCTTGGCCGATAAGCGGGAGCCGAGCCTTGCAGCGCTCCTGGATCGAATCAAAGGCGCAGGCAGGAAGCAGGAGTACGATTGTGTAGTGGGCGTCAGCGGCGGTGTCGACAGCACTTATGTGGCGTATCTCGCGAAGCAGTTCGGACTCCGAACGCTTGCTGTTCACTGCGACAACGGATGGAACTCAGAACTTGCGGTCAAGAACATAGAGAACATCGTCAAGAAGCTGGACTTCGATTTGTATACACATGTTATCAATTGGGAAGAGTTCAGAGATTTGCAGTTGTCTTATCTGAAGGCTTCCGTAGTAGATATCGAGGCAGTCACCGACCACGCGATCATCGCGACGCTGTATCAAGTAGCCGCGCAAAACAAGATCAAGTACATCCTTAGCGGCGAGAACATGGCCACCGAGGGACTCCTGCCTCAACACTGGGTTCATAACAAGAATGATCTGATCAACATCAAGGCAATTCACCGCAGGTTCGGGAACATTCCGTTGAAAACATATCCTACGCTCGGGTTTAGGAAGAACCTGTTTTACCAGCGGCTGCTCGGCCTTAACTACGTGACCATCCTGGACTATGTTGATTACGTTAAGGAGGAGGCGAAGGAGATCATCCTGGAGGAGCTAGGCTGGAGGGATTACGGCGGAAAACACTATGAGTCGATATTCACACGCTTCTACCAGTCGTACATCCTCCCGACAAAATTCCACATCGACAAGCGAAAGTCACACCTCTCGACTCTGGTCTGTTCAGGTCAAATGACCAGAGAAATGGCCCTGGAGAAGATCAAGGAGCAGATTATCGATAATGATGTGCTGAGCGCCGATAGGGAGTATGTCATCAAAAAGTTCGGCCTTACCAATCATTCTTTTGATGCGATCATGGCGCTGCCGGTAAAACAGCACACAGACTATCCTTCGATACTGAATGTATATCGGAGACTTAGACCGGCATACCGGAAGATAAAACCGATCTTCAAGCTCACGACGGAAATCCAGCGAGGGAGCTTCGATAGAGCCCCGTGACGGATAAGCGCCGGCGCGGTAGATCCAGGGCATGCAATCAACGACGTTGGCCAATTATACCAGTGAGGAAACTTGAACAACCAAAGCAAGATTTATCCAAACGTCCACATATCCCCGTCGACTAGGATCGAGGAGTTCGTGATCATCGGCGCTCCTCCGCGCGGCGCCCAGCCGGGAGAACTGGAAACGATAATCGGAGACGAGTCGCATCTTCGCTCGCACACCGTGATCTACGCCGGGAACCGGATCGGCCACCGCTTCCAGACTGGGCACGGAGTCTTGGTGCGGGAACTGAATAACATCGGATCGGACGTCAGCATCGGCAGCCATTCCGTGATAGAGCATCACATCGAGATTCAGGACGGAGTGCGCATTCACTCTAACGTCTTCGTTCCCGAGTATTCCATCATCGAGGAAGGCGCTTGGATCGGTCCAAACGCGGTCTTCACAAACGCATTGTATCCGCTCAGCCCGAATGTGAAATCGACGCTGAAAGGTCCCCACGTGCTTCCCGGTGCGAAGGTCGGAGCGAATGTCACGCTGCTGCCTGGCGTGGTCATCGGGCGCAATGCACTGGTTGGAGCCGGTGCGGTTGTGGTGCGCGATGTCCCCGACGGCAAGGTCGTCGTCGGCAATCCGGCTCGGGTCATAAAGGACGTGGCTGATATAGACGACTACGAACACCTCTCGATAGTGCAAGGAAGGGAGACACATTGATGCAAATTCCTCTCGTGGATTTAAGAGCGCAATACTCGACCATAAAAACCGAAATAGACTCCGCTATTCAGAGGGTCCTCGACAACACCAGCTTCATCATGGGCAAAGAGGTCACCAGTTTTGAAGCGGCCTTCGCCAGCTTTGTTGGAGCTAGGGGTGCGGCCGGCGTTGCGTCGGGCACAGCGGCTTTGCACCTCGCGATGCTGGCTTGCGGCGTCGGGCCGGGCGACGAAGTCATCACGGCGGCGCATACATTCATAGCAACTGCTGAAGCGATCTCGCAAACCGGAGCTCGTCCGGTCTTCGTTGATATCGATCCTAAGACTTATACGATCGACCCTGGTCAGGTCGAGGATGCCATTACCGATCGCACCAGAGCGATCATCCCCGTTCACCTATATGGCCAACCTGCCGACCTCGACCCCCTCGTCGACATCGCGCGCCGTCGAGATCTTTGGCTGATCGAAGACGCCGCGCAAGCTCATGGCGCCGAGTACAAGGGCAGCCGTTGCGGAACCATAGGTCACATTGCCTGCTTCAGTTTCTACCCGGGAAAGAATCTGGGGGCATACGGGGACGCCGGAGCGGTGACCAGCAACGACGAGAAGCTGTTGGCCACCGTGCGAAAACTGCGAGATCACGGCCGCACTACCAAGTATGAGCACGACGAAATCGGCTACGGGGAACGGATCGACGCGCTACAAGCTGCGATTCTTGCAGCGAAGTTGCCGCACCTTGAGTCGTGGACCGAGGCTCGGAGGTCCCGCGCTAGGCTCTACAGTGAACTATTAGCCGGATCTGGTGTCGCGACGCCTTACGAGTCGCCGAATGTTCGGCACGTCTACCATCTCTATGTCGTACGCACGCCTCATCGCGATGACCTGCTCGCTTACCTGAAGAGCCGCGGTGTCGATGCTGGGATTCATTACCCGATTCCGCTTCACAAGCAGCCAGCTTACGTTAAACAGGGGTATTCCGATGTGAGCCTGCCGCTAAGCGAGCGAGCCGCGGCGGAAGTGTTGTCACTGCCCTTGTATCCCGAATTGACCGACGCGCAGATTCATCAAGTCGCGGAAGCAGTAAGGGGGTTCGACAGGTGATAAACGTCGCTATAGTGGGAGTCGGCTACTGGGGACCGAACCTCGCTCGCAACCTGGCGATTTCGGCGGATGGAAGGTTGCACACCCTATGCGACGCGCGTCCGGAGAGACTCGCCCAATTCGGCAACCAGTTTCCTGGAGCGAAACTCGAAGGCGATTACGACAAGGTTCTTTGCGACCCGGAGATCGACGCGATCACGATTGCCACACCTGTCAACACGCACTTTGACCTTGCCGCATCAGCGCTTCGAGCAGGCAAGCACGTTCTGGTTGAGAAGCCGCTCGCGCAAACCAGCGCCGAGTGTCGAGAGTTGATATCACTGGCAGATGAGCGGGGCTTGACGCTGATGGTGGGTCACGTCTTTCTCTACAACGCGGCGGTGCAACGAGTGAAGGAGTACATCACGTCCGGTGAGCTCGGGCAGATCTATTACGTCTACTCTCAACGGCTCAACCTCGGGATCGTTCGCCAGGATGTCAACGCGCTGTGGAACTTTGCTCCACACGATTTGTCGATCATTTGCCATTGGCTCGACGCAGCGCCCGAGTGGATAACAGCCAACGGCTTCTCCTACCTTCAACCCGGAATCGAAGACGTTGTATTCATGACGATGGGATTTCCCGGCGGCGTGGGCGCGAACGTTCATATCAGTTGGCTTGATCCGCACAAGATCAGACGAATGACTGTAGTCGGCAGCGAGAAAATGGTGGTTTACGATGATGTTAACGCCGACGCGCCCATTATGGTTTTCGACAAGGGCGTTGTGAAAAAGCACAATGAGCGCCGCTCCCTTGGTGGGTTCGAGAGCTTCGGCGAGTTCCAGTTGTTGACGCGCGCGGGTGACGTGTTAATACCAAAGGTGAACTTTGTCGAGCCGCTCAAGGTCGAGTGTCAACACTTCCTTAACTCTATCAGGACGGGCGAAAGACCCCTAACTGACGGTCGCCACGGTTTGCAGATCGTCGAGGCGCTCGAGACCGCGGAGAAATCGTTAAAGTCGAATCGAGCCGAGACTGGAGGCATTGCTTGAAGGTGCGAGGCAAGTTCTGAAACCGCGCCATCGAAGCGACTCTTACTTGCAATGGGAGCTTAATTTCGAAGGATTTTCCCAATAAGTCAACTATGAGGAAGGCTCTGCTTTTGTCGTACTATTATCCGCCGCTTGGCGGCATCGGAAGCCTGAGATCCCAGAAATTTGCCCGGTACCTTCCAGAGTTTGGGTGGGAGCCGATTGTAATAACACCGGAGTGCGGAGCTTCCTGGGTTGATCCTACTCTCGAGGATGGAACGGGGAGAGGTGTCGAGGTTCTGCGAACGCGTTCGATCATTCTGGGGTCGCCCTTCAAAGCGGCTTCGCGGAACGGGTCCGTGAACGGGGCGTCTAACGATAAGGTGCCGGCGGTCGAGAGCGCTGACCGTTACTCTGCGATCCGCGCGATCAAGCGAGCGGTGCGGACGTGGGTCTATCTTCCCGATGGTCAGATCGGTTGGTTCCCTTACGCGTTGCGGGCGTGTAAGGAGACGCTTGAAGCGAAACAAATTGATGTGATCTGGTCCACATCTTTCCCGCTTACCGCGCACCTGGTCGCCAGCCGCTTGAAGCGCGTAACTGACAAGCCGTGGATCGCCGACTTCCGAGACATCTGGACGGATGGCGGCGCCACCGGCTCTACCGAGACGCTCAGAAAACGCCTTGATCGAGTGATCCAATCAAGACTGCTCGCCCGGGCGGATGCGATCGTAACGGTTTCACACGAGCTGGCAAACCAACTGCGCAGGATTACGCGCGGTAAAAAACGAGTGGAAGTCATCAGAAACGGATTCGATTCGACGGACTTTGCCGGCGTTCAACGCACCGAGCCTGAAAAATGGACAACAACGTTTGTGGGTAGTTACTACAGCTTCTATGACCCGGCACCGTTTTTCTCAGCTCTTAACCGATTGATCGACCGGGGGAGGATTTCGAAAGATGATGCTCGCCTCGTGTTTGTGGGACAAGCGCATCCCGACGTAGAGCGCCTCGCCAGGCGTTACGAAGTCAGGGACATAACACACTTCACGGGGTTGATCTCGAATCGAGAGGCTTTGGGCTACCAGGTCAACTCCTCGATTCTTCTGTTCGTGCTGAATGGCGAGGGTGCCAGTCCCGGCCACATCACCGGCAAGCTATTCGAGTACCTCGCTGCCCGCAGGCCGATACTGGGGATTGTTTCGCCTGACTTCGAGGCTGCGCGCATAATTCAGGAAACCGGCGCAGGCGTGGCGGTGAGCGCGGACGATGCAGAAGGAATTGAGCGCTTTCTTCTCGATTCTTACGCTCGATTCAAATCGGGTACTGACCATCTTTCGTGCGGCGGTGACTTGTCGATGTACGAACGAAAGCATACCGCGCAGCAGCTTGCCGAATTGATGACGGAATTGACCGAGCCGCGAACGTTGGTTGCGTCCTCACAAGGACGATTGCGAGACGGAGAACTTAGTTGAGCGTGGCAACCCAACAGCAGCCCAGGCTCGCAATCATCGGGTGCGGGTATTGGGGCAAGAACCTGATCCGGAACTTTGACGCGCTCGAAGAGATTGCGATGGTTTGCGATACGACTCCGGCGGGTCGCGCGCTTGCCTCAAAGATCGCACCGAACGTCGAAGTCATCGGCAGTGTTGAGCGAGTGCTCGCTGCCCCGCAGGTCAGCGGCGTCGTGATCGCGACACCGGCTGAGACCCACTACGAGCTTGCGAGGCGGGCTCTGGAGGCCGGCAAAGATGTGCTCGTGGAAAAGCCGCTTGCACTGACCTACGAGCAGGGGGCACATCTCGTGCAACTCGCTGACCGCGCGAAGCTAGTGCTCATGGTTGGACACGTGCTCGAGTATCATCCAGCCATTCAGCGGGTGCTCGAGCTGGTGCGTGCCGGTGAACTGGGCAAGGTCCAATATATCTACTCGAATCGATTGAGCTTGGGCAAGATTCGCCGTGAGGAGAACATTCTGTGGAGCTTTGCGCCTCACGACGTAGCCGTCATCCTTCGCCTGATGGGGAGTCTCCCGTTTCAGGTTATCGCTTGCGGCGGCAGCTACCTGCAGCCCAACATCGCCGATGTAACCGTGACCAATCTGCTATTTGATAACGGTGTGCGAGCGCACATTCACGTTTCGTGGCTGCACCCGTTCAAAGAGCAGAGATTGGTCGTGATCGGATCGAGAAAGATGGCCAGTTTCGATGATGTCGCCAAGCGGCTGCTCCTATATGACCAGCGGGTCGAGCTTCACACCGGCGAGCCTGTTCCGATCAAAGGCGACGGCGAGTTGGTTCCGTTTGATTCCAGCGAGCCGCTGCGCCTCGAATGCGAAGCATTCCTCGATGCGATATCGACTCGCCAAGCGCCTTTAACCGACGGCAAGAGTGGCTTGCAGGTGCTTAGCGTCTTGCAAGCTGCCCAGCGCTCGTTGGTGATGAACGGTGAACCCGTCGCTTTGTCGCTTGAACGCTTTGGCGAGAGGCACTGATAACGCGGCCGGCTCCGACGAAGAACCAAGAGCAGAGGAAACAAGAAAAGTCTAGAGCTTATAGAAATGTCCAAACTTCCAGCCGCTGCGTTTCAGCGTGTACCCTTACTTGATTTGAAGGCGCAATACGCGAGCATCCGCGAAGAAGTGCGCGAGGCGATCGATCGCGTCGTCGAGTCTCAGCATTTCATCCTCGGTCCGGAGGTCGAGGCGCTCGAAAGAGAAATCGCCGAGTATTCCGGGTGCTCGCACGGCATCGGGGTTTCTTCAGGGACCGACGCTTTGCTTGTGGCGCTTATGGCGATCGATCTGAAGCCCGGGGATGAAGTGATCACGACGCCTTACACTTTCTTTGCCACTGCAGGGACCGTCGCGAGGCTGGGTGGGAAGCCGGTCCTAATAGATATTGATCCACTAACGTACAACATCGATCCCGCTCGCATCGAAGCGGCGATCACCTCGCGCACCCGGGCAATCATGCCGGTGCATCTTTATGGGCAGATGGCGGATATGGACCCGATAATGGAGATAGCTGAGCGTCGGGGGTTGTACGTCATCGAAGACGCGGCGCAGGCCATCGGTTCAGAGTACAAGGGGCTTCGAGCGGGTTCGATCGGTCATCTAGGCTGCTTCAGTTTCTTCCCGTCCAAGAACCTGGGTGGAGTGGGCGACGGCGGGATGGTGACCAGCAATGATGGGGAGCTTGCGCATCGTGTAAAGCTGCTGCGTAATCACGGGTACAGCCCGAAGTACTACAACAAAATCGTCGGCGGAAACTTCCGGCTCGACGCAATTCAGGCTGCGGTCCTGCGAGTGAAGCTCAAGTACCTTGATCAATGGACCGAAGCTCGCCAGCGAAACGCGGCGGCTTATCGCGATTTATTCGGCGAAGCCGGCCTAGCGGTGACTCTGGACGAATTCTCCGGCGGATCGTCTGGCGTGGTGTTGCCGTTCGAGTCATTCGATGTTCGTCACATCTACAATCAGTTTGTAATCAGGAGCCATCGTCGCGACGAGCTGTTGAATCACCTGAAGGAGCGCCAGATTGGCGCTGAGATCTACTATCCGGTGCCGATGCATTTACAAGAGTGCTTCGCGGATCTCGGCTATGGGATGGGCGATTTCCTCGCAAGCGAGTCTGCTGCCGATCAGACGCTCGCGCTGCCGATCTATCCGGAGCTCACCTTTGAGGAGCTCTCGTCGGTTGCGAATGCAATAGCGGAGTTCCATGCGAGCTGAGGCAACGCGGTGGAAGGGTTAGGACTGGTACGAAGGTGAGCCTGAAAGACAAGCGCGTTCTCTACATTTCATACAACGGGATGCTGGATCCGCTCGGCCAGAGCCAGGTCTTACCTTACTTGCGCAAGCTTAGCGGCGAGGGCGTTCGATTCACCCTGCTGAGCTTTGAGCGCGCCGGGGCTTTTGAGCAGGACGGACTGGCAAAGTGCAAGCAGCTTGAGCGGCAACTGGCGGAGGATGGGATCGAATGGCATCGGCTGCGCTACCATAAACGGCCATCGCTTCCGGCAACCGTGTATGACATCCTGGCCGGCATCAGTTATGGCCAAACCCTTGTTCGTCGAAACGGCATCGAGATGGTTCACGCGCGGAGCACGGTTCCCGCGGCTATTGCGATGGGGCTGAAGAAGCTGTTCGGCCTCAAGATGATCTTCGACGTGCGCGGTTTGCTGGCGGACGAGTATGTTGATGCCGCTCACTGGCGAAAGGCGGGCGTCAAGTATCGCCTGACCAAATCGTTGGAACTCAAGTGTCTCGCCGCTTCCGACGGTGTAGTGACTTTGACAGAGCGAATCTGGCAGATAGTCGAGGAGTGGCCTGAGCTGCGCGCGCGGGGCGTGGCCCACCAGGTGGTGCCGTGTTGCGTGGATCTCGAACGTTTCAGGTTTGACCCCGCCGCAAGAACCCAGCGCCGCTCCGAGCTTCGTCTTGAAGATAGCTTCGTGTTGGTCTATAGCGGCTCGGTTGGTGGATGGTACCTTACCGAGGAAATGGTTGGTTTCTTTGTAGAACTGCTGCGCGAGCGGCCCAACGCCCACTTTCTTTGCCTGGTCACAAACGGCCAGGACGAGATTGAGGCAGTGTTAAGAGAGCGAGGCGTAGCGCCGGGCAGCTATACGATCAAGTCAGTTTCATCGGAGGAAGTGTCGTCGTACTTGTCGGCGAGCGATGTGGGGATTGCTTTTATCAAACCCTGCTTCTCTAAGCTCGCCTCCTCTCCGACGAAAAGCGCGGAATACCTTGCCTGCGGGTTGCCCCTGATCATCAACTCAGGAATTGGTGATTCCGATTTGTTAATCCAAAGAGAGGAAGTCGGCGCGCTGGTCCGGGATTTCACACAGATAGAATACGCGGGAGCCGAATCGACGATTAGTCGCCTGCTCGAAGACCCGGATCAAATGCGTCGTCGGTCGCGCGAAGTGGCGACGAGACTTTTCGACGTGGGCCGCGTAGGACTTGAGCGCTATGCGAGTTTGTATGATGAAGTTCTTTTCAGCAGTGCGCACGCGCACACTACAGAGAGCAGTGCGGTTCTAACTCGGGAGGCTTGACCAAAACATGAAGTCCAAGAATTCGGTCGCGTCCCGAGGACTGGTCGACGTCAACTCCACTGTTGTCTTCGCGGAGCCGGAAAAAGCATCCGATCAGTGTCCTTCATGCCGCTCGCTGGCGAGCCGGTTCGCCGAACACGTGGCCGAAGGCTTCAAAATCAGAAAGTGCTTGTCTTGCGGGCTTGCTTTTCACACCGAGTTTTCAAATGAAGAGGAATTGCGAGACTATTACACGCACTACTACCGGGAAGACAACCTCGCTTTCAGCCCGATCACCGAAGCCCGGTTTCAGTCACTGGTTTCTACGTTCGAACCTTATCGCGCCACCAACCACATGCTGGACGTCGGTTGCGGCTCGGGCCATTTCTTGAAGGTGGCAATGGAGAAGGGCTGGGGAGCTTTCGGCACTGAGATAGCGTCGGGCGCATTCGATCAGTTGGCGAAGCTCGGCATCAACTCGTTCTGCGGAAAACTCGAGTCCGCAAACTACGCGGGCGAGTTCTTCGACGTTGTCTATTGCTCGGAGGTCATCGAACATCTGCTTGATCCGACCACGCTACTCCGCGAGATCGCTCGGATATTGAGACCCGGTGGACTACTCTACCTTACGACGCCAAACTTCAACAGCCTCAGTCGAAGACTGCTGGCTTCCAAGTGGCGGGTCTTCAGCAAGGAACACATCTGTTACTTCACGCCGGGTAGTCTTGCGGGCGCGACCGGCGACGCCGGATTCCGCACGGTCGCGGTCAATACGCGCAACATCGATCCGAATGAGATAAGAAAGGCCTTCAGTCGAAAGCCGGGTGAAGCAGGGGCTGGTTTTCAAGCAGCCGAGACCGAAGAGCTGCGGGAACGGATCGAGACGATGCCCGCGCTAAGGCTGGCTAAGAACGTGGCAAACCTTATTCTCAGTGCAACGGGCACAGGGGACACGATCGTGGTGTGGGCGGAAAAGTGAAGCGCCGATCAAAATCTGGAAGCAACGACGTATGGCAATTTAGTATCGTTTATGAAGACTAATCTGGTGTTGCCTTCAATGTTGCGCGATGAAACGAAACCGGGTTGGGGAATTGGACGGCCGTTTCTCTGCCTCGCACTGATCTTCGCGTTGGCGCTTGTGGTCAGATTGGTCATGATAAGCCAGTTATCCGTGGCGCCGGTTTACGACTTATTGTGGAACGATGCGGTGGCGTGGAATCTGGTGCAAGGGCACGGTTTCACGGCAAGCCAGGCGGAGCCGTATGTGCCCGGGATCTTCCGCACTCCCGGCTATCCGGGCTTTCTTGCGGTTGTGTATTATTTATTTGGGCACTCTTATCAGGCCGCATTCGTATCGCAGGCTTTGTTGGACGCCTTCTCCGCGGTGCTCGTAACGCTGATAGGGCTCAGGTTGCTGGCGCCCCGCGTTGCGTTGATCGGAGGTTGCCTTTACGCTCTGTATCCGTACTCCTCCTATTTTTGCGGAGTGCTCTCACAAGACATCCTGCTGACCTTCACCGTGCTGGCTGGTCTATACCTGACAACGCGAGTCGATCTTCGCGTGCCGGCGCGATGGCAATGGTTGCTGGTAGGCCTCACGATTGGTTTTGCTGCGCTCGTAAAATCATTTCTCATTCTGTACGTCGTCGTTCCCGCTCTACTGGTGTTGTTCGCGGTTCGAGGGCTGCGTTTGAAGATCGGGGCATTTGCGATGCTCGGACTGGGCGTGGCTGTCGTCATTTCTCCCTGGGTGCTCCGCAATTATGTTCAGTTTCAGAGCTTTCCGCCGCTGGCGGTCGGAGGAATGGGAAGCGATCTGACATTAATAGTTCGAGAACTTGACGGCGGTGAAGAGGCGGTCGTGAACCAGATCGTCCCTCCTCGTTATGATCAGGAAGGTGAATCGGAGTATGCGGCCAATTTCACCGATGGTGCGCCCTTGATTGAAGAGGAGAAGGAGGCTGCGGAGAATGCCTTTCGAGATATCATGCAGCGGAAGAAGCAATACCTGCTATTGATTTTGAGGCATATACCGCGTCTGTGGTTGACACAACACACTCTTGGCCACGGCAACGTGGTTGCAATGGTCGCTGCTATCGTCTCATGGGTCTATTTGATTCCAGGCCTGTTGGGTATGTATGCATTGCGGAACCATTGGCTGAGGTTGGCGCCTTTGTTCGGCAGCATAGTGCTGGTAACTCTGATCTACGCACCTTATCTCGCCGAAGCCCGATATACGTTGCCGGTCCGCCCCATGCTGATGCTGTTCGTCGCAACGACAGTGTACGTCGTTGCCGAGCGCGTTCAAACCGTTCTTAGACTGAGGCCGACAGTTGGCCGGCCGCAAGCCTTCGCCGTTTCGTGCGCGAAGGTTGCCGCGACCGCGCAAGAAGAAAGCGAATGAAAAAGCAGTCACCCATAGCAGTTTGTGCCATGGTTCCCTATCCGCCGGGAGTAACCCCCAGCCAGCGATTTAGAATCGAGCAGTGGCGGCCTTATCTGAAACAGCAGGGCATAACGCTCGACTTGCACCCGTTTGCCGATGCCAACTTAATGGCCTTACTGCACCGGCCGGGCAACCTTGCCGCGAAAGCTGTTGCGCTGGGCGGTGCGTTCCTCCGTCGTTCGATCGAGCTCACAACCCTGCATCGCTATGACGCCGTGCTCATTCATCGCGCCGCCTGCCTTGCTGGTCCAGCGGTGCTCGAGAGAGCGATCGCACTGACCGGCAAACCAGTAATCTTTGACTTCGACGACGCTATCTACCTGCTGCACACTACGGCCGCAAACAGGTTTTTCGGCTGGCTCAAGTTCCCTGGCAAGACCGCCAGCATCTGCCGCAAGAGCGCGCACGTTGTTGTTGGGAACTCATATCTGGCGGACTATGCGCGCCAACACAATCCCCGGGTCACGATCGTCCCTTCCAGTGTCGATACCGATCGCTACCGTCCGTCAACCAAGCTCGGAAGGAGAGGCCCGATAGTGGTAGGCTGGATGGGAAGCTCTACTTCGCAAACGCATCTCGAAGCGTTTGCGCCCGTACTGCGAGACCTGTGCGCGCGCGATGTTGTTCTGAGAGTGGTATCCGATCGCAAGCCGGAATTGTCCGGCGTCAGGTTCGAGTGGCGCCGGTGGTCGGCCGAAACAGAAGTCGCCGAGCTCGCCGACTTTGACATCGGCATTATGCCAATGCCCGACGATAGGTGGGCTCGCGGAAAGTGTGCAATGAAAGCCTTGCTGTACATGGCAGTTGGAGTCCCGGTCGTCTGCTCGGCGGTTGGCACAAACCGCGAAGTGATCCGGCACGGTGAGAACGGCCTTCTTGCCGCGTCACCCGAAGAGTGGCTGAACCAGTTGGACTCGATTATTGGAGATCCGGCGGAGCGAGAGCGGCTTGGATCAGCGGGGCGACAAACGGTTGAGGAAGGTTATTCCATGAGCCGTTGTGCTGCGAAATTCGCCGCCGTGGTCGAAGAGGCGGTTGAAGGCCGTCGAATCGCTGAAGGCTACAAGCTCTCCAAGACACAGGCAATTAGCGAATAGGCCAAAACGGAGGAATCGCGGCCGCATTGGCTCTCTCCTTCAGATTGGATATGCACGTGGATCCGTCAGAACTACAGAAACAACTCGCTATAGGTCAGCACTCGAGGCAGGCTGAGGAGTTTGCCGAGCGATACCGCGAGTTAGACTCCAGCATCTACCGCTCCTGCTTTGCTTACAGCAGGTGGCGGCTTGATGCGTTGCTAGACCGATATCTGCCACAGGGCGGTGAAGGGCGTCGGCTATTGGATGTCGGCTGCGGCACAGGCCACCACATGGCGAGTCTTTGCAAACGAGGATTTGAAGTCGCCGGGGTCGACGGCTCCGAAGAGATGATCGCGCACGCTCGGGCCAACAATCCGGGAGCACAAATAGAATGCTCTGACGTCGATCATCTTCCGTTTGCCGATGGAAGCTTTGATTTTGTGCTCTGCGTCGAAGTGCTGCGTTACCTCCCTGATTTCACAAGGTGTATCAATGAGATCGCGAGAGTGCTTAAGCCCGGAGGGGTTTGTCTGGTGACCGCTACGCCGGTGCTAAACCTTAATGGCTATTGGTTAGTGAATAGCATGGCTGGTCTCCTTCGTATTGGAGGCTTCGTTCACTTGAAACAGTTCTTCACTACTTCTCGGCGGCTGCGGCGCTCGTTTGCGGCTGCCGGGTTCGTCAGCCCGACATTGCACGGTGTTTATCTAGGGCCGATCAACTGGGTTGAGCGATTGGCGCCGTCGCTGCTTCCACGGACGCTGAAAGCCTGGGAGCCGGTTGACTCTGCTAATGCCGATCGCAAGGTGATTCGCGAATTTTCCAACATGTTTCTGGTCCACGGAGTTCGAGGAAGTTGAGAGAGATTGGGATGTTCCCAGGAGAGGCGCTCAAGCTGGAGCGAGGCGTTTTCACAGTCAGTCTGGATTTTGAGCTCATCTGGGGTACCCTCGACCTGTTTGGCCCCGAGCGCTTTCGCCGAGCCTGCGAGATCGAGCGGTCGGAGGTGATCGATCGGCTGCTAGACTTGTTCTCCGAGTTTGAAGTTCAGGCGACATGGCTTGTTCTAGGGCACTTGATGTTGGATTGTTGTGAGTCAGAAGGCGACAAAAAGCACCCTGAGATCGTGAGACCCTCACATTCATGGCATCGGCAAGACTGGTTCGAGCAAGATCCGGGGGGCAGCGAGGACGGCGGATCGATTTTCTTAGGGCGCAGCCTAGTGGAAAAGATACTGGCGCTGCCGGTGCCGCAGGAGATCGGCTGCCATTCTTTCTCGCACGTGATTTTTGGGGACGCCGGGTGTTCGGCGGAGACGGCCGAAAGCGAAATCGAAGCGAGTCTCGCGGCGGCGCGAAACCTGGGAGTCGAGATGCAATCGTTTGCGTTTCCACGAAACGAGGTCGGCCATCTCGATCTGCTGCGCAAGCATGGATTCATTTGCTATCGCGGGCCTGAGCCGCAGTGGTGGGAGCGTAGGAGCTTGCCGACCGCTGTGAGACGGGTCGTTAGATCGCTGGGAGTTCTGGCCGTTACGGAGCCCCCTGTCGTCCTTCCGGAACAAACTGAATCCGGGCTTTGGAATATTCCGGGCTCGATGATCTACTTTCCAATGCATGGTCTGCGGAAATACATCCCCGTCTCTCGCAGGGTGAAGCGGGCTGTCAAGGGTTTGAACGCGGCCGCGCGGCAGAGAAAGATCTTTCATTTGTGGTTTCATCCGACCAACCTCGCGGATGAGACCAACAAGATGTTCGCCGGACTCCGAAGCATACTCGAGCACGCAAGCTTATTGCGGAGCCGCAACCAGTTGTCCATCTTGCCGATGAGATCGCTGGTTCCGGCGGCGGCATTGCGAATTGGAGTATCTTCGGTGAGTGACCAATGAAGAGAGGCGTCTTATTCACGCTCTATGCGATTGCGCTTACAGCGGGCGCGCTTAAACTTGGTTATTGGGTTTCGTCATCACCCAATGCAGGTTTGACGCTCTTAGGCGGCTTGTTGCCCGCAGTTGTCTGCATCTTTGTAATCCTGAAGGAAACGACTGATCGAGCCTTTCTGTTGCGAGTATTCGCTCTTGCGATCGGCCTTCGATGGGCGCTGGCGCTGCTTATCAGTTGGCAGCACATGGAGCCGTTCTTCGGGGCCGATGCTGGAACGTTTGACGAGGTAGGGTGGGCGATCTCCAATGTCTGGAAGGGTCTCGTTCCTTATAACTCGCCCTGGATGGCCGACTATACAAACCACACCCGGCCGGGCTGGGGAATGTTTTACTTTGTCGCGGGGCTTTACTACATGGTCGGTCGCGATCAGCTTTTGGTTCAACTGATCAACTGCGCGTTTGGAGCGGCCAGTTGTGTCGTGGTCTACAAGATCGCTCAGATGATTTACCCGCAACCGCGAGTCGCGCGCACCGCGGCCTTGTTCGCCGCGGTCTCACCGTCATTGATTCTCTGGTCTTCACAAGCGCTGAAGGACGGGCCCATCGTTTTGAGCCTTAGCCTCTGCGCGCTTTTCACGCTCAAGTTGCAAGCCAAGTTCAGTATCAAGAACCTGTTGTTTCTCTTGGTCTCTTTGTTCTGCCTGTTCTCGCTGCGCAATTATGCGTTCTACATCATGTTCGCGGCGGTTGCCCTCGCGTTGCTTCTGGCGGGCAAAAGGTTCAGCCCCATGCGCTTTATACAAGGAGGTGTCCTTGTAATTGTCATCGGAGGGGCGCTTGCCTATCTCGGTGCGGGAGAAGTTACCAAGGACACGTTCAACCTGAAAAGGATACAAGAGGGGCGTGTTTGGTCTGCGAGGGTTGCTAATTCAGGTTTTGGGGGCGATGTTGATGTGACGGATCCGCAAGCTGCGATCGCGTTCCTTCCGATCGGTTTGGTTTACGTTCTGTTTGCTCCATTCCCCTGGATGATAACAAACTTTCGTCAACTTGTTACTTTACCTGAGCTGATAATATGGTGGTTGCTGGTGCCGATGGTTGTGAAAGGCTTTTGGTACACGGTCCGGCATCGTTTAAAGGAATCGTTTGCCATACTTCTATTTACTGTTGGCCTGACCCTGGTGTACGCACTGTACCAGTCAAACGTCGGGACGGCGTATAGACACCGCGCACAGCTTTACGTGTTCTTCTTCATCTTTATCAGCATAGGACTGGACCTGAGGCGGCAGGCCAAAAAGAAGAAGCGCTCGGCAATCGTGTTCGGACGTCCTTCTTTCCGTCCTATGCCGGCTGAAGGCGCTCCAGTATTGATGGCGCGAGGGACCGTCGATCCCAGGATGTAATAAGGGCAAACGAGAGCTATGTGTGGAATCGTAGGAATAGCTGACATGGGCGGAGCGCCGGTGGATCAAGCGTTGCTGCGCCGCATGTGCGATGAGATCGTCCATCGCGGGCCGGACGACGAGGGTTACTACGCACCGGACGGTGAAACCGGCTTTGGGAGCCAGCTCGAGGGAGCCGCTCGGATCGGGCTCGGCATGCGACGCTTATCGATCATCGACCTCGCGACCGGCAAGCAGCCGATTCACAACGAAGACCAAACAGTGTGGGTGGTGCTGAATGGTGAGATATACAACTATCCTGAGTTGCGAGCTGAACTCGAGGCTCGCGGCCACGTCTTCTACACGAACAGCGATACGGAAGCGATCGTGCACGCCTACGAAGAGTACGGCAACGACGTGCCCAAACATCTTCGAGGCATGTTTGCCTTCGCGCTATGGGACGTGAATCGTCAGCAATTGCTCTTAGCGCGGGACCGCGTGGGCAAGAAGCCCCTGCTCTATTCGAAGGTGGGGAGCAAGCTGATCTTCGCTTCGGAGTTCCAGGCGATGCTCGCTCACCCGGATGTGTCACGCGAGGTCAACATCGGGGCGCTGTCCGACTATCTGTCGTTCATGTGTGTGCCCGCCCCGGAGACTGCCTTCCGGCACATCCACAAGCTAGAGCCTGGTCACACTTTGATCTGGAAGAATGGCGACGTTACGACCGAGCGCTACTGGTCGCTGGACTTCAAAAACAAAACGGAGCTGGGTGAGAAAGAAGCCGGCGAGCGTGCTATCGAGTTGCTTCGCGATGCTGTTCGAGTTCGGTTGATGTCGGATGTGCCGCTGGGCGCGTTTCTGTCTGGCGGGATTGACTCGAGTGCGGTGGTCGCATTGATGAGCGAGCTATCGAGCGAACGGGTCAAGACGTTCTCAATCGGATTTGACGAAAAGGACTTCAGTGAGATCGAACACGCCCGGCGCGTTGCAAAACGTTTTGGCACTGATCATCACGAGTTTGTTGTGCGTCCAAACGCCATTGAAGTGCTGCCGACTCTTGTGAGGCACTATGGCGAGCCTTATGCCGATTCTTCGGCGATCCCGACCTATTACCTGGCGAAGATGACGCGTCAGCACGTGACTGTTGCGCTGAACGGTGACGGTGGAGATGAGTGTTTTGCGGGCTACGAGCGATACGCGGCAATGAGACTCGGCGAGAGTTACAACAGGCTGCCGCGGCTGATCAAACAGCGAGTCGTGGAACCGGCCATCCGAGCCATTCCTGAGGCAGGCGCCTCGAGGTCGCGGATAGGGAAGGCCCGGCGCTTTCTTGATGTGGTTGGCCGTCCCACGGGCGAGCGCTATCTGAGATGGACGAGCGTCTTCAGCGACGAGATGAAAGCTGAGTTGTGCACACGCGAGTTCCTGACTCAAACGGTCCACGCGAAAGCGATTCGGTTAGTTCAGCCGTGGTTTTCAGGAAACGGCGAGATCGAAGTAGTTGACCGTGCGTTGATGGCTGACACGTTTAATTATCTGCCAAATGACTTGTTGGTTAAGGTTGATATTGCGAGCATGGCCGTTTCGCTTGAAGCTCGCTCACCATTTCTCGATCACCACGTTATGGAGTTTGCGGCGTCGTTGCCTGCGCGCTTCAAGCTTCGCGGCCTGACAACGAAGTATCTCTTGAAGAGTGCACTGAGGGGTCTGGTGCCTCAAGAGAATCTGACGCGAAGCAAGATGGGTTTCGGCGTTCCGATCGGACACTGGTTTCGGGCTGAGCTGCAAGGTTTCCTCAAGGAAGCCATCCTATCGGAACGCTCGCTCAGCCGGGGCTACTTCAGGCCCGACGCGGTCTTACAGTTGGTGGACGACCATATTGGTAAACGGCGTGACTATTCGCACCAACTCTGGACGCTGCTGATGCTTGAACTCTGGCACCAGGAGTTCATCGACTCGTGATGGCTACCGGCATAAAAGTCGTGCGTATCATAGATCGCTTGAACATCGGCGGTCCGGCTAAGCACGTCGTGTGGTTGACGGCTGGACTTGCGGACGATGGCTTCGATACAACACTGATCACCGGTACTGTCCCTGAAGGTGAAGGCGACATGGGTTATTTCGCTAGCCGCGCCGGCATCGAGCCGGTTGTAATAAGTGAAATGTCCCGCGAGCTGAGCCTGCGTGATGCGCTGGTTATCTGGAAGCTCTTCATGACGCTTCGGGTGCTCAAGCCGCAGATCGTTCACACTCACAAGGCAAAAGCGGGCGCGGTCGGCCGAGTTGCCGCGATTCTATACAAGTGGCTAACGCCCTCGGCGCTTTTGCTGCGCCCCCGCAACTGCCGCATCGTGCACACGTTTCACGGCCACATCTTTCATAGCTACTATGGTCCGGCGAAGACTCGCCTGTTCATAGTGATCGAACGATTGCTGGCAAGGCTATGCACCGACCAAATCATAGTAGTCAGCGAGCAGCAGCGGCGCGAGATTTGTGAAACGTACGGAATAGGCCGCTCCAAGCAGTTCCGAGTCGTTCCATTGGGTGTGGACCTCGAAGAATTCGGGGACCCCAAGGGTGGGTTCCGAGAATCCCTGGGTATTCGTCCTGAGGAGTTAGCAGTGGGGATCGTTGGCCGGCTGTGTGAGGTGAAGAATCACGCGATGTTGCTTGAAGTTGCGGCGCGAATGGCGAAGCAGCCGAACGAGCTGGCGCAATCCGTTCGGTTCGTCGTTATCGGGGACGGTCACCTTCGAGCGGACCTCGAGCGGCAGGCGCGCGATCTTGGGATCGCAGACCGGGTGGTGTTTGCGGGATTTCACGAAGATGTCACATCTACCTATGCGGATCTGGGCCTGGTTGTGCTAACATCGCTGAACGAAGGAACGCCCCTGACTCTGATAGAAGCGATGGGCTGCCGCCGGGCTGTCGTTTCAACGGAGGTCGGCGGGGTTGAAGATGTGATGGGCGAGCGCCGAGAGACCCGCGATGGGTTCACCATCTGGGATCACGGCGTGACCGTACCGAGCCAGGACGTGGAAGCGTTCGCTGGCGCACTCAAGTTTTTGATCGAGCGTCCGAAGCTTCGCCGCGAGATGGGCGAGCGCGGACGCGCTTTCGTCAGTACGCGATTATCTAAGGAGCGATTGATCAGCGACGTCGAAGACGTTTATCGCGGCTTGCTGGGGATCGAATTTCAGAATGCCCCTACGCCCAGCGCCGAAGCGCTGATCCAATCATAGTGGGAAAGGAAAGCAGGAAATGAGAGTTCTGATAACCGGAGGAGCCGGATTCATCGGGTCACACCTGGCCGAGAGGTTGCTTGAACGCGGCGACGAAGTCCACGTGCTCGACGATTTGTCGACTGGTTCGATTGAGAACCTCGCGTACGCGAAGAGTCACCCGAATTTCAGCTACCACGTAGATACGATTCGGAATTACCGCCTCACCGCCGAGCTTATCGATATGTGCGACGTGGTCTATCACCTTGCCGCCGCAGTAGGAGTGAGGCTCATCGTCGAAAGCCCGGTCAGCACGATCGAGACAAACATACGAGGTACGGATATAGTGCTGAGTCTTGCTGCAAAGAAGCGAAAGCGAGTGGTGCTGACTTCGACCTCCGAGGTCTACGGTAAGCGGAACCGAGTGCCGTTCAGCGAGGACGACGATCTGGTTATGGGACCGACGAACAAGGGCCGCTGGAGCTACGCTTGCTCGAAGGCGATTGATGAGTTCCTCGCCATCGCTTACTGGAAGGAAAAGCGAGTGCCGACGGTTATCGCTAGATTGTTCAACACGGTCGGACCGCGCCAGACCGGTCGATATGGCATGGTTATTCCAAACTTCGTGCAGCAGGCGTTGACCGGGCAAGACATCACCATATTTGGAGACGGAACGCAGACGCGGTGTTTCACCCACGTCTCGGACGTCGTAAAAGCGTTGATAGCTCTGGCTGAGCACCCGCGAGCCGTCGGCGAGGTTTATAACATCGGAAGCGATCATGAGGTCACCATTCTCGAGCTCGCTGAACGGATCAAGAGAATAACCGAGTCGGATTCACGAATCACATTTATGCCTTACGACCAAGCCTACGAGGAAGGCTTTGAAGACATGATGCGACGGGTTCCGGACATTACTAAGATTCGGGCATTGATCGACTACAACCCGATCATCGATCTGGAAGGGATCCTGGCCAGTGTCGTCGAATACCATCGAGTGAGAATGGTTGGAGAGCTGGGGATTCCTGCTAGTTCACTGGTGTTTCAGTCGAACGGATCTCTGCCGAGTTAGCCAGGCGCTGAAAAAACGCCGTATTCTACATTTAAGTGGGAAGTATGCGCATCGTAATTGCTAGCCTGAGCACGCTGGTGCTCGCCATCGCCTTCACCGCGTTGGCACGGGTCGTCTCACACCGCGTCGGACTGGTAGCCGCGCCGCGGCGCGATCGGTGGCACAGCACGCCGACGCCGCTCCTGGGCGGTTTGGCCATATACGCCGCGTTCCTCGCCGGATTCTGGTTCTTCGGGCCGCGGACGACCGGTGCGTACGCGATTCTTGGGGGTGGAACGCTGTTGGCGATCACCGGGCTCGTCGACGACATACTTCACATAAAGCCGTACACCAAGCTTGTCTTCCAGTTGATCGCGGCATCGATCCTCGTGTACTTCGGACTTAGGCTCCCCTTCGTCGAATATCAGATCCTCAACAACGTCCTTACAATCTTTTGGCTTGTTGGGATAACCAACGCCTTGAACCTGCTCGACAACATGGACGGCTTGGCGGGCGGGGTTTCTGTGATCGCATGCGCGTTTCTAGCGATGACGTTCTTGCTGAACGGACAGACAGCAGAGGCTGTGCTTCCGGCGGTGCTCGGTGCTGCGGCGCTTGGGTTTCTGGTTTTCAATTTCAATCCGGCATCGATTTTCATGGGTGACAGCGGTTCGATGTTCCTGGGGTTCTTGCTGAGCGGAACAGCATTGTTAAGCGATAGCGGTCGCTTTCGTCATCTTACATCGGTGCTGCTGACGCCGGTGCTGATCCTGATGATTCCGATCTTTGACACTTGCATAGTCACGATCACTCGAAAGCTGTCGGGGCGGCCGATTTCACAAGGCGGACGGGACCACACGTCTCATCGTTTGGTCGCACTTGGGGTGTCGGAGCGTCGTGCGGTGTTATTGCTCTATTTGTTTGCAGCTGTTTCGGGCGCACTAGCGTTGATGGTCAGGTTGATGAGCGTAACAGTCATGATGGGACTCGTTCCAGCCTTCGCGCTATTGGTGGTTTTCCTCGGCCTCTATCTTGGTAAGGTTCGAGTCTACGAAGAGGGCGAGGAGCCTCCTCAGGGTATGCGAATCATCAATGCGATTGCAGACTTCTCGTACAAACGCCGAATCTTTGAGGTTCTCCTCGATGTTGTTCTTATGACTCTGGCGTACTATGCGGCATTTCTTCTTCGCTGGGATGGTAATCTGCCCGAAGAGCAATCAGCGATCTTTCTGAAAACGTTGCCGCTGGTGATCATCATTCAGATATCGTTTTTCTTGTTCGGCGGGGTCTACCGCGGACTCTGGCGTTACGTGGGAATCACCGACTTTCTGACGATTTCGAGGGCGGTGACGGCGGGTGGCGCGGTCAGTATGTTGGTGGTGTTCATCGAATACTGGTTTCGCGGTCCGTCGCGAGCGGTGGCACTTTTGAATGTCTTATTGTTGCTGGTGTTCGTCAGCGCCAGCCGTTTATCATTCCGATTGTTTCGAGCGCTGATCGTTGGCCGGCCCAAACTGGATCCGCACGCGACCCCGGTTTTGATCTACGGCGCAGGTGACGGCGGCGAGTTGCTTATTCGTGAGATCCTGAGCAACCCGGACCATCGTTACGCTCCGGTAGGTTTTATTGACGATGACGATCGCAAGGCGGGCAAGTTGATTCATGGCTATCGAATCTTTGGAAGTCAGCAACTTCCGCATCTTGTTCGAACTTACGGAGTCAGTGAAGTGCTGATTTCCACTTTCAAAGTTCCTGACGCGAAGCTCGACTATCTTCGCCGCCTTGGTGTGGTTCTAAAGAAGATGAGCATTCGGATCGAATGACGCGTGTTACCTAAATAGGGCATTCTAATAGTTTTCTACAGAAGAAACCAGTTGACTTTCTCGGCCCCTTCTCGTAGGCTAGGGGCGTTCGACTCGCAAAAACCAATTGGCAGCCTGTTTCGATTTGGCTGGCTCGCAGCAGAATAATTGGAGGCAATATGAAGACCCCTGGAACAAGAACTAGAGCCCCGATCAGTTTGCTTTTGACTTTGGCGCTCGCGTCTTTGTTGGTGAGCCCGTTTGCCATCGCCGGCGCGAACGAAGCTGAGCTCAAAGCGCTCGCCGATAATTTGCCGATAGTCCAGGTTCCGACCGGAATGCTGACAGTAAAGGGCCCGGTACTGCTTAACGGCAACGAAGCAAAGACTGGAATGACGGTTTTGGATGGCAGTGTGATCCAGACCCGAACCGCAGGGGAAGCAACCGTGGAGCTGGGAGCGATCGGGCGTGCTGACGTCTGGGAATTCACGGCCGTCACGTTCAAGCTGTCCCCCAACGCCCTAGACATCGACCTAAACAAGTGCGGTAAGGGTGTCACGGTCACGGTCCCTCCGAACGTGCCTGGTACTGTTCGTATCCTCGACCGGGGCAACGTCGGGACCTTCACCAATCACAGAGAGACCGATGTGAAATGCATCAAGGGTGAGGTACTGGTGAAGTACGGCACCGACAAGGAAAAGATTCTGAAGGCGGGCGACCACCGGGACTTCGATGACGCTCATGAAGTCATCGCGAAGGGCGACGCGGTGTTCAAGGTCTACTGCGATGAGGAACATTTCCCGCTCCTCCTCTTCATTCCGCTAGCCGCGATCATATTCCCAGTAGCGGAGCTGACCGGCTCGAATCCTCCCATTCCTCAGGAGAGTTCGCCAATACCGTGAGCAGTCGCTGACGGCGCGCTTTAGAGACGAGTTCCAAACACCCCGGTACGAGAGTCAACGCCGGGGTGTTATGGTTTATCAGGACTGTAGGGGTTATACGTCGCTACTGGTTTGGAGTGGGAGTTGGGTCTTAATGGGTGGTAAGAACGCACACTCGAACGAAATGCTGATGCCTCGTATGAGGCGAACTTCGGGCTGAATGGAGAAACTTGACCGCCTAGGATGGGCGGCCGGAATTTCCGTTGTTTCTTACGGGCTTCGCATTGGTATCCGCTCCAATGATGCTGCCGCGCTGGAGCAGGCCAGGGATCGGCTGCCCGTCGGTTGGAAAACCGCGGGTTCACCGGCGGTGGATAACCTGTATTCGATAATGGCGCCGCGTGAAAAGGGTCGATCGAAGGTCCGGCGATTCAACCTTTTGTATCAAGGCGTTGGTAGGCTGGCCCGGACGATGGATCTCGACGAGTTGCTCCATGAGTTTGAGATTGATCTGCATTCATATGTAGCGGCCGAGGCGAAGCGCAATATGTTTTTAAACGCGGGGGTCGTGGGTTTGCAAGGGCGCGCTATTGTTCTTCCGGGGAAGACGTTGAGCGGGAAGACAAGTCTGGTTGCTGCCTTCTTGAGAGCGGGCGCGACCTACTACTCTGATGAGTTTGCGGTTTTGGACTCACGCGGCCGGGTCCACCCGTATCCGTGGGGCCGCCGCATACGCGCGGAGGGAGTCGAAAGATCTCGACAACTGCCGATTAAGGTACTGGGGGCGGGCGCGGGAAATAAGCCGCTGCCGATCGGATTCGTATTACTGAGTGAGTACCGGCAAGGCGCAAAATGGCGACCGCGACCGGTGTCGCAGGGTCGGGCGGCGTTGGCAATGCTTGCCAATGTGAGGTCCGTTCACCAGCAGCCCGAGGTCATGCTGCGGATGCTCGGGAAAGTCGTTTCGGGGGCCGCAGTTCTTAAGGGTGTGCGAGGCGAAGCCGATGAAGTGGTCGACTCCATTTTGAAACTGCTTTAACGGTTTTATACGCTGGAAGTTTGACGAAGGGGCTGCCCGAGATTCTCGGACAGTCCAAATACATTGGGTGAGGGTGATGTCTTGAAGATGCCGGCATCATTGTTAAAGAAGGGGCGATGGTCGCAGTCGAGAGCGGAGCGCGGCAAACTAGTAGCCGACCTCCTTGCCGGTTCTTGGCGGTCAAGTGCTCCGCTGGTAAGCGCTTCAGTCGAAGAGTGGAACGAGGTCGCCGAGTTGCTGGTGAGGTCTGGCGCCGGCGGACTAGCCTGGTGTCGAGTGCGCGAAACCGTCCTAAGGGATGCAGTGTTTGCGCGACAGTTGCATCAAGTCTACCGCCTCCAGTCGCTTCAAGCGGCACTCCACGAACGCAGTATAAAGCGGGTAGTTCCGCTGCTGCGCGATATTGGCGCAGAGCCGCTGCTGGTGAAAGGTTGGGCGATTTCCCGAATCTATCCGGAAGTGCCTATGCGGCCATACTGTGACCTTGACGTATGCGTGTTACCGGATTACTACACGAAAGCCAGCGAGGCGTTGAAGAGTATCGAAGGTCTTGGAACCAATGTGGACTTACATGCGGGCTTTGGTAAATTCTATGACCGTCGCACGGACGACATCTTCGCACGCTCGCAACTGGTGAGGCTTGACGATATCGGCGTGCGCGTTCTCTGCGAAGAGGACAACCTGCGCTACCTATGTATGCACTTGTTGCGTCATGGCGCGGTACGTCCTCTATGGCTATGCGACATCGCGGTGGCGTTGGAATCGCACACGAGCGAGTTTGACTGGGATCGTTGCCTGGCTGGTTCGCGACGCGAGGCCGATTGGGTTGCCTGTGCCATCGGACTTGCTTCACTTCTTCTCGGAGTCGACATAGAACGTACGCCCGTTGCGAATCGGGCACAGATGCTCCCGAGTTGGTTGGTCAAGGCCGTGTTGCGCGACTGGGGAATTGTTCGATCCCCGC
>Ga0193755_1000018_pt1 | contig 47281 bp, 44 predicted proteins | sample H1a2metaG_FD_144921 | JGI IMG/M metagenome (GOLD analysis project Ga0193755, IMG submission 144921) | Soil microbial communities from a riparian zone of the East river system, Colorado, United States - H1a2 | ecosystem: Environmental > Terrestrial > Soil > Riparian zone | place: USA: East River...
GTCCCGTAACTCACCCTGAGCCGTATCGTATCTCCCGCGCTGACGCGTCGAGGCCCTTCTACGGAGGCGACGAAGGCATCGAAGAACGGTGCGCGCGGGAGCACGACGATCCGCGCCCGCCGTACCAGGTCGGGCGGAATGTCGGCGAGATCCGCGATGGCGCCGTCCGTGACGACGGTGACCGGCCCGCCGCGCGCCGCGGCCGCGTCGAGCGCCGGGGCGAGCCGGCTCGCGCCGTCCGTCGGCGGAAGCGTGTCGAACCCGGCGACGCGCTCGCCGAACCGCCAGATGACTCCTCCCTGCGCGAGCGCGCGCGCCGTGTCGAGGGCGTCCCGCCAGCGGCCGCCGTGGCCCGCCAGGCTGAGGGAGGCGTCGAGCAGGACGAGGGGCGGGGCGCCCCCCCCTCCCGCCTCCACGCGCGCGGCGGTCGGGTTCCACACCAGCAGCACGAGCGCGCCGAGGGCGACGGCGCGGAGCGCAGTGAGGCCGAGCGTCACGCGGCGACGCACGCGAGCGCCTCCGCCAGCGTGAACCGCCGCTCGTGGAGCGCCCGGCCCACGATCGCGCCCGCGAGCCCCGCGTGCTTCGCGCGGCGCAGGTCGTCGAGCCACGCGACGCCGCCCGACACGATCACGTCGAGGCCGAGCGCCGCGATGGCCCGCGCGCCCACCAGGTCCGGCCCGGTCAGCGTTCCGTCCCGGGCCGCGTCCGTGTAGATCACCGTGCGCGCGCCGAGCGACTGCACCCGTCGCGCCAGCTCGAGCGGCGCCAGGTCCAGCTCGGTCGTCGACCCGCGGGCCGCAACGCGGCCCTCCCGCGCGTCGATCCCGACGGCGAGCCGATCGGCGCCGTAACGGGCGAGCAGGCGCGCGACCACGCCCTCGTCCGTCGCCGCCACGGTGCCGATCACCACCCGGCTCGCCCCCCAGGCCACCATCTCGGCGATTGCCGCTTCGGTCCCGAGCGCGCCGCCCACCTGGACCCGGAGCCCCGCCGCCCCCCCCGCGAGGAACCGCCGTGCCAACTCGCGGTTGTCGCCCGTCCCCAGCGCGCGATCGAGATCGACGAAGTGCACCCAGCGGGCCCCGTCGCGCGCGAACTGGCGCGCCACGGCGAGCGGGTCTGAAAAGGCGGAACGCGCGACGCGCCCGCCCTGGACGTCAACGGCGGGATAAAGCTCCACGATTTGGAAGGAAGCTAATCGCGCGCGGCGGTGATCGGGCGTGCGGTGGGGAGGGGGGACGCCTTGGGCTCGAGCAAGACGAGGAGGCCGTCGCGCGCGGCATCGAACGCGCCCGCGAGCGGCTTCGGCACCGGGGTCCCGGCACCCATGTCCTTGCGCCGCGGGTTGGTGGGCCGGCCGTTCACCAGGAATTCGTAGTGCAGGTGGGGCCCGGTCGACAGTCCCGTGGAGCCGACGTAGCCGATGGTTTCCCCCTGCGCCACACGCTCCCCGGTGCGCAGCCCGGGCGCGAACCTCGACAGGTGGCCGTACCGGGTGCGGATGCCGTTGGGGTGTCGTACCTCGATCATGTTGCCGTAGCCACCGTCCTCGCGCCCGACCCGCGTGACGATCCCGTCCGCCGTGGCGCGGACCGGCGTCCCGTACGCCGCCGCGAAATCCACGCCCTCGTGGGCGCGCCACCGGTGGAGCACCGGATGATAGCGCGCGCCGAACCGGCTCGAGACGCGGCGGAACTGCAGCGGCGCCCGCAGGAACGCGCGCCGCAGCGACCGGCCGCGCTCGTCGTAGAAGCCGGTCACGCCGTCGCCCCCCTCCGACTCCTCGAAGTAGAACGCGTACTCGGGTGTGCGTGCCACATCGATCCGCGCGGCCAGGATCCGGCCGAAGCGTCGCTCTCCGTCAGACGACTCGAGTCGGTCGAGCAGCACGGTGAAGCGGTCGCCCGGGCGGATATCGCGCGAGAAGTCCACTTCCCAGTCGTACACGTCGGCGATCGCCCACGCGAGCTGCCGCCGCTCGGGCGCGGGCAGGAAGGAGTCGGCCATCGCCTTGTCGAGCGCGTCGTACAGCGAGGACTCGATCGCGCCGGTGACGCGCAGCCGCGTGATGGCCCAGGGGATGGTCTCGATCGTCTCGACCCAGCCCGCATTGCCCTCTCCACGGACGACGCTGAGACGGCGTTCCGGCGACAGCCGCACCGTCACGCGGCTCGCGATGCTGTCGGTCTTCAGGCGACGAAGATCGAACTTGAGCCCGGGCCGGAGGCGGCGCACCGGCAGGCCCTTCGCGGCGGCGAGGAAGGCCGCGTAGTCGCGCCCTCTGATACCACCGCGCGCCAGCACGTCGGCGAGCGTCTCGCGCCGGCCCAGCGCGGTCGTGAGGTCCGCGTACGCGGCGTCGACCACAATGGCGGGTGCCGTGAGCGGCCGCCGCCAGGGCCACGCATCGCGTGAGGCCCAGGCCAGACCGCCGGCGACGAGGGCGCCGGCGGCGACGAAGTGGCTCGTCCTCCAGGCCATCAGTCCATCTGCCGCCGGATGAAGGTGGGAATCTCGAGCTCGTTGAGCTCGGACGGGGGCGGCGGCACGGGGCGCCGGGCGGGCTGCTCCCCGGGCTTCACGTACCCCCCGGGCGGGACCGGCGTGGGCCGGGCGCCACGCTCGCGGAACGGCAGCACGCCCGGCGCGGCGCGGGAAGCCGTCTCGGCCCCGGCAGCCGGCCGGTCGAACCCGGTCGCGATCACGGTCACGCGGATCTCGCCGTGCATCGCCGGATCGTTGACCGTGCCGAAGATGATCTCCGCCTCCTCGCCCGCCGCGTCCTTCACGACGTCCGAGATCTGGGTGACCTCGCCCAGCGTCAGGTCTTCACCGCCGGTGATGTTGATGAGGACGCCGGTGGCGCCGGTGATGGAGATGTTGTCGAGCAGCGGCGACGAGATCGCCTGCTGCACGGCCTCCATCGCCCGATTCTCGCCCCGCCCCATGCCCGTGCCCATGATCGCCGCGCCGCCGTTCTGCATCACGGTGCGCACGTCGGCGAAATCCACGTTCACGATGCCCGTCACGGTGATGAGGGAAGAGATGCCCTGGGTGGCGTGCAGCAGCACTTCGTCGGCCTTCTTGAGCGCGTCCTGGAACGGGATGCCCTTGCCCACGACGGCGAGCAGCCGCTCGTTCGGCACCACCACCATGGTGTCGACGTGTTTGCGCATCTCGGCGATCCCCATTTCCGCCTGGCGCATCCGCTTGCGGCCCTCGAACAGGAACGGCTTGGTGACGATGCCGATGGTCAGAGCGCCCAGGTCGCGCGCGATCTGCGAGATGATGGGTGCCGCGCCCGTCCCGGTGCCGCCGCCCATGCCGCACGTGACGAACACGAGATCTGCGCCCTGCAGGCCGTGCAGGACCTCGTCGCGGTTCTCCTCGATGGCCTGGCGGCCGATCTCCGGGCGCGCGCCCGCTCCCAGGCCGCGCGTGAGCTTCTTTCCGATCTGCACCTTCACATCGGCCTTGTTGTTGAGCAAGGCCTGCGCGTCGGTGTTCACGGAGATGAACTCGACGCCCTGGAGACCCTCGTCGACCATGCGGTTCAGGGCGTTGCCGCCGCCGCCGCCCACGCCGACGACTTTCATCCGGGCGTTCTGCGATACCGTCTCTTCGAGCTCGAAGATCATGGCTCCCTCGGGTGACCGATCAGAAGAAGTCCTGCAACCACCGCTTCAGCGGTCCAAACCACCGCTCGACTCCAGCACTCTTGACCATCGAGCCGCTGGGAACACCGCCCTGCGCGAGTCGCCGCGCCGCGTACAGCACCAGACCCACCGGCACCGCATAGCGCGGCGCCTGCACGCTGTCGACGAGCCCCGAGATCCCCTGCTCCGGCGTCCCGGCCCGCACCGGCACCGCGAAGGCGTCACGCGCCAGCTCCACCATCCCGGGCAGGTGCGCCGTCCCGCCCGTCAGCACCACTCCCGCCGGTAGCCGGCCACCGCCGTACCCCGCCCGCTCGAACTCGCGCTGCGCCAGCTGGAAGATCTCGTCCACGCGCTGATGGATGATGTGCGACAGCAGCTCGCGCGACGCCTGCCGCGCCCCCTGGCTCGGCGTGGACGGCAGGTTGATCAGGTTGATCATCTCCGACGCGTCCACGAGCGGTTGATACGCCACCCCATGACGCTCCTTCAGCCGCTCTGCGTCCGCCTGCGTCACGCCCAGCCCCGCCACCAGGTCGCTCGTGACATGTGTGCCGGCGTACTTGAGCGACGCGAGGTGCCGGATCTTCCCCTCGTGGAAAATCGCCACGCCCGTCGACCCGCCCCCCACTTCGACCAGTGCGACGCCCAGCTCCTTCTCGTCGTCCGTCAGCACGGCATAGGATGCGGCGAGCGGCTCGAGCACCAGCTCGGCCGGCCGGTACCGCGCCCGCTCCACGCTGCGGCGCAGGTTCTGCGCGGCCGTGGACTGCACCGTCACGAGGTACATCTCCACCTCGAGCCGAGTGCCGGTCATCCCAACGGGGTCCGAGATGCCGCGCTGCTGGTCGACCACGTACTCCTGCGGGATATCGTGCAGCAGCTCGTGATCGCGCCCCAGCGAGACCGCGCGCGCCACTTCGTTCACGCGCGCGACGTCCTCCGCGGTGATCTCGTCGCCCGACACCGCCACCACGCCGGGCGACGTGCGCGCCGAGACGTGCTCGCCCGCGATGCCGCACGTCACCATGCTGACCTTGACGCCCGCCATGCGCTCGGCGTCGCGCATCGCCGCGACGATCGACCGGCTGGTCTCGTCGATGTCGCGCACCATGCCGCGCCGTACGCCTGCGTTCTTCGCGAGCCCAACGCCCAGCACTTTGGCGAGCGGCAGGCGCGGCAGCTCGCCCACCACCTCCGCGATCACGGCGCACGTCTTGGTGCTGCCGAGATCGAGCCCGGCGACGATCTGGCGGTCCCGGCTCACGCCCCCCCCGCCCCCCCCGGCCCGCCCTCACCGCCCCCGGTCGCCTTGCGGCGCACCACTACCTGGCCGGCGAAGCGGGCGTCCAGCTCCCCGTAGGCACGTCCCTTCGCCGCGAGATCCTCCGCTACCAGCACCACGGCCCGTATGACCTCCGGCCCGGCGTCGCGTCCGACCAGCACGCGGCGAGGCCCGATTTCCAGGAGCACGCCACCGCGCGCGAATCCCCGCGCGCCGGTGATACTCTGAAACAGCGCCGGATCCACCGACTGGATCAGCGCCAGCACCGCCACCACTCCCGAATCCCCGCTCGCCACGATCGGCAGGTCGAGGCCCGAGCGCGCCGGGTCGAACGGCAACGGGTGACCCGCGGCATCCACCGCCACGAGGCCTCTCCCGGATCCGCGCGGCGCTGCCACGAGCGCCGCCGGCTCCACCTCCCGCCGCCCCACCGAGCGGCTCCACCGAGAGCACAGTCGGCAATCGCCGCACCACGCGCGCCTCCGCCACGCCCGCCAATCCCCGCACCCGGTCGGCGAGCAACCGCGTGTCGCCGAACACGCTCGCCCGGGGCCCGAGCCGCAGCGCCGCGATCACGACGTCCGGCGCGAGATTGCGCACGCCCACGAGCTCGATCTGGCGCACGCGAAACATCGGAAGTCGCCGCAGTACGAGCGGCGCGCCGAACCAGCACGGCACGAGCAGCGCCGACCCCGCCACGCCCAGCAGCGCGCGCTGCCGCCAGCGCGGCCAGCGTCGCGTCACGTCCCCCCCTCCGTCCCGAGGCGTTCGAGCAGCTCCGGTCCCACACGCGTGATATCGCCCGCCCCCAGGGTGAACACGACGTCTCCCGCCTGCACCCGCTCCGCCACCCGCTCCGTGAGCGTCGCCCGCTCGCGCAGCGCGACCGTGGTCGCGCCCGCCCGCACGGCGCCTCGCGCCACCAGCGCCGCACTCACGCCCGGGATCGGCTGCTCGCGGGCCCCGTAAATCGGCGCAACCACCACGACGTCCGCCGCGGCCAGCGCCCGACCGAGTGCGTCCCCGTGCAGCGCGGTGCGCGAGAACAGGTGCGGTTGAAACACCGCCACCACACGCCGCCGCGGGAACGCCTGGCGCGCCGCCGCGAGCGTCGCCTGCACCTCCGTGGGATGGTGCGCGTAGTCGTCGATCACCGTCACACCGCGCGCTTCACCCACCCGCTCGAACCTGCGCCCTACGCCCGTGAACTCCGCGAGCGCCGCGAGTGCACGATCGAGATCCGCTCCCAACTCGTGCGCCACCGCGAGCGCCGCGGCCGCATTGCGCACGTTGTGGAGCCCCGGTACGCGCAGCCGCAGCTCGAGCGCACGACCGCCCGGCAAATCGATCCGCGCCGTCGAGCCCTTCTCGTCGAGCTCGAGCTGCGTAATCCGCACGTCGGCGTCCGCGCCCAGCCCCACCCGCCACACGGGCGCAGGCACGGCCGCCATCACTCGCTGCGCGCCCGCGTCGTCGCCACCCGCGATCACGCGTCGCGCCCGACCCGCGAACTGCGCGAACGCCTGCTCCAGCGCCGCGACGCTGCTGTCGTAGCACTCGAGGTGATCGGCCTCGACGTTGTTCACCACCGCCACGGTCGGCGCCAGCGAGAGGAACGCGCGATCGAACTCGTCCGCCTCGACCACGTACAGCTCCCGCCCCCCGACCCGTGCGTTGCCACCCCAGCTAGCGACGCGGCCGCCGGCGAGTCCCGTAGGATCCCGCCCGGCGGCCGCTAACGCCTCCGTGACCATCACCGTGGTGGTCGTTTTGCCGTGCGTGCCCGCCACGGCGACCACCGTTCCTCCGGCGACGGCCTGGCTGAGGGCGTCAGCCCGCCGTACTACCGGGACCCCTAGGGCGCGTGCTCGCTTCAGCTCCGGGTGGTCTCCCGGTACCGCAGCAGTGACCACGAGCGCCCGGGCCCCAGCTACATGCCCTGGGTCGTGACCCCGCCATATCTCCACCCCGCTGGCTGCCAAATCGGCGGCGCCAGTAGGGTCGTTATCACAACCGGTGATCGCTACGCCTTGCTCTTTAGCGAGGAGGGCCAAGCCGCTCATGCCGGCTCCGGCGATCCCCATGAAGTGGATCGGGCGGGGATCCACCGTGGTAAACAAGGTCATTAGTGGGGGGCTAATATAGCAAATCTACGAAACTTGCGAAAGAGACCACCAATGTTTCACGGAATGAGTGTCAAAATCTTCGACATGATTTCCCGGGCAGCGTCGGGGTGTCCCCGACCCCGCGCCAGGGCGCCGAGCGACTCGAGTCGGGCCCGGTCGGCCATCAGCGCGGTCACCTCCTGGGCCAATGTGTGCGGGGTCAGCCCCTCCTCCGAGAGATCGATAGCGGCGCCGGCTGCCGCGAGCGCCGCCGCGTTGTGCGTCTGGTGATCGGCGGCGGCGGTGGGAAGTGGCACGAGGATGCTCGGTTTGCCCCAAGCGCACAGCTCGGCGACCGTCATCGCGCCCGCGCGCGCGACCACCAGATCCGCCGCGCGGTAGGCAAGGGCCATCGGATCGAAAAAGCCGCGCACGACCACTCGCCCCCCGACGGCGTAGCGCGCCAGCGCGTCGGCGTGCGCCGTCCCCGTTCCCCACACCACGTTGATGCCGTCGAGTAAGCGGCGCTCGAGCGCGCCCGCCAGCGCGTAGTTGATCGCCCGCGCGCCCTGACTGCCGCCGAACACGAGGAGCGTGGGACGCGAGGGGAGGAGCCCGAGCTCGACGAGGGCGGCGTCGCGACTCCCCGGCTCGGGCGCGCGGATCGGGTTGCCGAGCGCGAACACCGCCGTGCGCGGGCCGACGCGCAAGCGCTCGCGCGCTTCGGGAAACCCCAGATGCACCTGCCGCGCGCGCCGCGCGAGCCAGCGCGTGGCGAGGCCGGGGAACGCGTTCTGCTCCTGGAGCACAGTGGGGAGGCCACGCTGCTGCGCGCGCCACACGACCGGGCCTGCGGCGTAGCCTCCGGTTCCGATCACGATCACCGGCCGCTCGGCCTCGAGCACGCGCCCGACGGCCCGCCACGCGCGTCCCGCGATCAACAACCAGCGCACGTTGTTCCACCAGGTGCGCCGGTAGATCGGCTCCATTGGCAGGAGATGATGGCGGAACGGGTAACGCGGCAGCACCTGCGCCTCGATGCCACGCTCCGCGCCGACGAGCACGGGCTCGATATCGGGTCGCGCCTGACGCAGCGCTTGCGCAAGGGCGAGCGCGGGCATGAGGTGGCCGCCGGTACCGCCGCCGGCGAGGAGGACCCTCATCGCTGCGCGAAACGCGGAACGCGGAACGCGGAAGGCGGAACACCAGGGGAAGGTCCGTTCCTCGAGACTGGCCCTTCGACTCGACGCCGGTCCGGTCTGTTCCGCGTTCCGCGTTCCGCGTTCCGCATTCTCATGCTCCCGCACTCCGTCGTCCTCGTCCAATGCTGATGAGGACTCCGGTCGCGACCAGGGCGACAAACAGGCTCGAGCGTCCGTAGGAGATGAATGGCAGCGTGATGCCGGTGGCCGGCAAGAGTGCGAGGGTCACGCCGATGTGCAGCACCGCGGTGATCCCGATCATCCCGGTGAGCCCCACCGCCAGCAGCCGGCCGAACGGGTCGCCGGCCGACCTAGCGATGCGGAAGCCGAGCCACGCGAACGTGCCGAACAGCACGATGATCGCGAGCACGCCGAGAAAGCCCCACTCCTCGCCGATGGTCGAGAAAATGAAGTCGGAATAGGCATACGGCAGGTAGCCGAGCTTCTGCTGCCCCTGCCCCAACCCGACGCCGAATACCCGCCCCGCGCCCATCCCGACGAGCGACTGGTGCACCTGCCACGTGGCCTCGGAGGGCGCGCTCCCGGGGTTCAGGAACGTGACGACGCGCGCCAGGCGGTATTGCGCGCTCGCCACCGCGCCGAACAGGATGGGCGTCGCCACGACGGCAACCGCGAGGAAGTGGCCGATGCGCGCGCCGGCGGTGAACAGCACCACCCCCGCGAGCAGCCCGACCAGCACGGCCATCGAGAGATTCGGCTCGAGGAAGATCAACGCGACGAGCGGCGCGAGCACGACGACGAAGGGCAGCACGCCGTATTGGAACGTCCGGATCCGCTCGCCCTTTTTGGCCGCGAGCATCGCCGTCCAGACCACGACCGCGAACTTGGCCAGCTCGGAGGGTTGCACGGTTACGAATCCGAGGTTCACCCAGCGCCGGGCCCCGTTGATGCTTGGAGCGATGCGCTCGGTGAACGGGAGCAGCGGGAGCAGCAACAGCACCCCCACGACCCCGAGCACCGGCCATGCTGCCCGCTGCCACTTGCGGTAGTCCGAGCGCGCCAGCAGCGCGGCGACGATCCCGCCGACCGCCGCCCCGAGCGCCTGCTTGAGAGCGAAGCTCGAGCCCACCTGCCCGCCCGAGATCATCAACAGGCTCGAGGCGCCGTATACCGCCGTCAGCCCGAACACGACGAGGATCGCCGCGACCAGGCCCAGCAAGCGGGTCTCCCAGCGGGTGTCCCTCACATCTGCTCCACGAGCTTTCGGAACGTCGCGCCCCGTTCCTCGTAGTTCTTGAACATGTCGTAGCTCGAGCACGCCGGGGACAACAGCACCGCGTCGCCCGGCTGCGCCGCCCGGCGCGCGCGCGCGACCACGTCCTCGAACGTGGTGCCGCGCTCGAGCGGCACCTGGCCGCCCAGGTCCTGCGCCACGAGCGGTCCCGCCTCCCCGTACGCGATCACCAGCCGGCACTTCTCGCGGAGCAACGGCGCCAACCGCGTGTACGGCTCCCCTTTGTGCCGGCCGCCGAGCAGCAGCACGAAGGGCCGGTCCATCGCGTCCACCGCGACCACAGTCGAGGCGATGTTCGTGGCCTTCGAGTCGTTGATCCAGCGGACGCCGCCGACCTCGCGCACCGGCTCGAGCCGGTGCGGCAACGTGCGAAACGAGCGCAACCCTTGCCCGATGAGGGCCGGGGTCACACCCGCCTCCCGCACCGCGAGGGCCGCGGCGAGCGCGTTCGCGACGTTGTGGTCGCCCAGGAGCCCGAGCTCCGCACGCGCCAGCAGCGCGTCACGTCCGAGCTGCAGGCGGCGAGCCGCCGCGTCGTACCAGCCGTCCGCGGGACGCCGCAGCGAGAACAGCGCGCGGCGGCCCGGCGCCCCGTTCGCGAGCTCGAGCACCGCCGGCTCGTCCCCATTCAGCACCCACAGGTGGTCGGGGCCGGCGTTGCGAAACAGCAGCCGCTTGTCCGCGTAGTACGCCTCCACGCTGGCGTAGCGGTCGAGGTGGTCGGGGGCGAGGTTCGTGAGGATGCCGATGTCCGGAGCGAAGTGGGGGCTGTCGTGCAGCTGGAACGACGAGACCTCCACCGCGAGCCACTGGTAGCGGTCGTTTTGCAGCGCGATGTCCGCGAGCGGACGGCCGATGTTTCCCGCCGCCTCCGCGCGCAGCCCCGCCGCGCGCAGCAGATGCGCCACCAGGGCGGTGGTGGTCGTCTTGCCGTTCGTCCCCGTGATCGCGATACAGCGCGTGCCCGATCCGGACAGCGCCCGGAAGCCGAGGTCGATCTCCGACAGGATCGGGACGCGGGCCGCGCGCGCCGCCGCGAGCGGCGGCGCCTCCGGCGGCACGCCGGGAGAAACGATCACCGCCGCGGCCCCGCGAATCCGCGCCAGGTCGTGGCGTCCGACGTCCAACGCCACGCCCCGCAGCGTCCGCAACGCCTCGAGCGCGTCGCCTCCGTACGGGTGGTCCGATGCGTCGCTGGCGTACACGCGCACACCTTCCCGCGCCAGCAGTCGGGTGGCGGCCACCCCGCTCTTCCCCAATCCAATGACCGCCACGACGCCATTCCCTCGCCACGTCTCGGGAATCATCGCACCTTCAACGTCGCGAGCGCGATCGCCGCGCACATCACCCCCAGGATGTAGAACCGCATCACCACCTGCGGCTCCGCCCAACCCAGCTTCTCGAAGTGGTGGTGCAGCGGCGCCATGCGAAACACCCTGTGGGCGTCGGCGTACTCCTTGCCGTGCCGCCGTTTGTGCCAGCGGTAGACCCACACCTGCAGCATCACCGACACGGCTTCTGCCGCGAACACGCCGCCCGCGATGAGCAGCAGAAACTCCGCCTTGAGCATGATCGCGACGGTGCCCAGCGCGCCGCCGATGGCGAGGGAGCCGGTGTCGCCCATGAATACCTGCGCCGGATGCGCGTTGAACCACAGGAACCCCAGCGCCGCGCCGGCGAGCGCGCCGCAGAAGATCGTCAGCTCCTGGGAGCCGGGCAGGAAGTACACGAGGAGATAGCGCGTCCAGTCGATGCGGCCGAATACGTACGCAAACGCCGCGAACGTGCCCGCCAGGATGGCCGTCAGCCCGGCCGCGAGCCCGTCCAGTCCGTCGGTGAGATTGACGGCGTTCGAGGTGCCGGTCACCACGACCGTGACGAACAGCAGGTACAGGGGCGGCGGGAGGACCAGCAGCATGTACTTGAACACCGGCAACTGCGTAGATGTGGCGGGCATATCCGGAGCCAGCGGCCACAGGATGAGCGCGATGCCCAGCGCCACGCCGAACGTGACTTGGCCGATGAGTTTCCACCGTGCGACCAACCCCTGCGACTTGCCGCGTACGATCTTCAGATAGTCGTCGAGGAACCCGATCGTCCCCGCCCAGAGCATGGCGACGACAGCCACCACGACGTACCGACTGTCGAGCCGCGCCCACAACAGCGTCGGCACGACGGTCGCCAAAATGATGATCAGCCCGCCCATGGTCGGCGTACCGCGCTTCGCGTGGTGGCTGGCCGGGCCCTCGGCGCGGATCACCTGTCCCACATTGCGCTCGCGCAGCCAGCGGATGATCGCCGGACCACACAGGAACGCGAGCAGCACAGGAACGCGAGCAGCAGCGCCGTCACCACCGCGCCCGCTGCGCGAAACGTGAGGTAGTTGAACAGATTGAAAAAGATGTGCTGCTTTGCGAGCGGCGCGAGCAAGTGATAGAGCACGTGCAATCCTCAGTTCAAGTGCGGCAGCACCCGCTCGAGCGCCACCCCGCGGGACGCCTTGAGCAGGACGATCTCGTTGCCGGCGAGAGCCGTCTTGAGCCGCGGGCCCAACGCGTCCGCATCGGGCGCCGTAATCAGGCGCTTCCCGAGCGCCGCCCGGTGCGGCTCGAACGCCGGCACGAACTCGCCCACCGCCGCCACGAGTGCCGGCTGGAGCGCCGCGATGTCCGCGGCCGCCGCCGCATGCAATCTGGCACTCTCGGGCCCGAGCTCCAACATCGAGCCCACGACCACCGCGAGCGGCCGCCGCCGCCGCTCGGCGAGCCAGTGGGCGAGCTTCAGCGCCCACCGGAGCGAGCCCGGGTTCGCGTTGTACGTGTCGTCGATCACGGTGAGGCCCCCGAGCGAGAGCACCGCGCCCCGCCCGGCCGGGAGCCGCACCGCGGCGAGGGCCCCGACCGCCCGCGCCGGATCGGCGCCCGCCTCCCGCCCCACCGCGAGCGCCAGCATGGCGTTTTCGATCTGGTGGAACCCCACCACCGGCAGCGTCACCGAGTGCCCCCGCCAGGTGATGCGGGGGTGGCCCTCGTCATCGAGCTCCGCGGCGTCGGGCCGCACCTGCGCGCCGGCGCCGGTCCCCGCGACGACCGTCGGCGCGCGGCGCCGCGCCTCGCTCGCGAGCTCGGGCGGGTCGGTCCCGACCACGGCCATGCGCGCTCCCTCGACCAGCGCGACCTTCTCCTGCATCACCCCGGCAAGTGAACCGAAGCCCTCCACGTGCGCGTAGCCGACATTGGTGATCACGGCGATGGTCGGCTCGATCACGTCGCGCAACCGGGGGATCTCGCCCGGCACGCTCGCGCCCGCTTCCACCACCAGCGCCTCGGTATCCTCGGGAGCGGCGAGGATCGTGAGCGGCACACCCACGAGGTTATTCAGGTTGCCGCTCGTCGCGTGCACCTGGTAGGTGGTGGCCAGTACGGCGCGGATCATCTCCTTGGCGCTGGTCTTGCCGCTCGACCCCGTGATCGCCACGACCGGGCTCCCGGGCGCGAGCAACCGGCGCCGGGCGCGCGCCAGGTGCCCGAGCCCGGCGAGCGTGTCGGGCACTTCGAAAAACGGCAAGCCGTCCACCGGCGAGGTGCCGCGGCGCACCACCGCGGCCGCAGCGCCTTTGGCTCTCGCCTGATCGAGGAACGCGTGGGCGTCGAAACGATCGCCCTTGAGGGCGACGAACAGGGCGCCGGGTGTCAGGTCTCGCGTGTCGGTGGCAACGGCGTTGAAGCTGAGCTTGACCGGCGCGCGCACGCCGAGCGCTTCCGCGACCCGCGCGCTCGTCCAGAGGGTCACGAGGCCCCCAGCTCCTTCACGATGGTCCGCTCGTCGAACGGCTGCTTTTCCGTCCCGATCACCTGGTACGTCTCGTGCCCCTTGCCCGCGAGGAGGATCGTGTCTCCCGGCCGCGCCAGCTCGAGGGCGCGGGCGATGGCGCGGCGGCGGTCGAGCTCGCGGTGATGCGGCTTGGCACGCATTCCGACTTCCACGTCGTCGAGGATCTTCTCCGGATCCTCGGTGCGCGGATTGTCCGACGTGACGATCGCGATGTCGGCGAGGCGCACGGACACCGTGCCCATCGGGGAGCGTTTGCCGCGGTCGCGATCGCCGCCCGCACCGAACACCACGATGAGCCGTCCCTGGGTGAGCGGGCGCAGCGTCTCGAGCGCCCGCTCGAGCGCGTCCGGCGTGTGGGCATAATCGCGCAGCACGGTGCAGGGCCGCTCGGCGATCCGCTCCATGCGGCCCGGGACCTGCGGCGCGCGCGTCAATCGCTCGGCGACGGTCTCGAGCGGGACGCCCAACCCCCAGGCGCACGCCGCCACGCCGAGAGCGTTGGCCACGTTGAAGCGGCCGAGCAGCGGGAGCCGCACCTCCGCCCGGCCCATCGGGGTGACGAGCTCGAAGCGGGCGCCGGCGGCGTCGAGGGCGACCCGCGCCGCGGTCACGTCGCCCCCCCGCTCGCCGAATGTCACGCGCCGATGCTCGCGCCGCAGCCTGAGCCACGCGGGATCGTCGGCGTTCACTACCTCGAGGCCATCGGGGGCGATGTACTGGACGAGCTTCGCCTTGGCGCGGAAATAGTCTTCGAGGGTCTTGTGGTAGTCGAGGTGGTCGCGCGTCAGGTTGGTGAAGACGGCCGCGCGGAACACGAGTCCGTCCACCCGGCCCTGATCGAGGCTGTGCGAGGAGACCTCCATGGCCGCGCCGCGCGCGCCACGCGCGACGAGCGCGGCGAGCGTCGCCTGGAGATCGATCGGCCCGGGCGTGGTGAGGTTGCCGGCCTCGCTCGGCACAGGGTCGCCCGCCGCATCGAACGCTCCCAGCGTGCCGATCGAGCCCGTCGGCTCGAGCGCGGACAGGACGTGCCGCAGCAGCGTGACCGAAGTCGTCTTGCCGTTCGTCCCCGTGACGCCGACCAGGTCGAGCTTCGCCGCGGGACGGTCGTACCACGCTTCCGCCGCGACGGCAGCGGCGCGCCGCCCGTCGCGCACCAGGATCTGCGGCAGATCCACCGGCTGCTCGCGCTCGACCAGTGCGGCCGCGGCCCCTCGCTCGCGCGCGGCCATCACGAACTCGTGCCCGTCGCGCACCGACCCCTGCACGGCGCAGTACAGCATGCCGCGCTCCACCTTCCGGCTGTCCGCCGTGAGACCGGTGATGTCGGGCCAGGTGTGCAGGTCGGGCATTTCGACGAGGAGCTGCGCGCGCTCGAGCGCGGCGACCACTCCCTGAAGCTTGTTCATCGCCGCGGCCCGCGGCGGGGAGGAGCAGCGCCACGGGAACGAACGCGGTCCGCGGCGTGTGGGTCCGCGAACAGCGTGACCATCGAGCCCGCCGCCGCGCTGTCCCCCGCCGCCGGCCAGGTGTGCTCCGCGACACCCCAGCCCCGGAGCGCCACGCGGAACCCGCGCCGGTGCAGGGTGCGCACGGCCTCCCGCAGTCCCAAGCCGGCCACGTCGGGGAGGGCCCGGCGCGGCCCGACGCCGGCGCTGTCGGGTTGATACGGCCAAGGGACCACGTAGGGCACCAGGCCGGCCCGGCGCGGCCCGACGCCGGCGCTGTCGGGTTGATACGGCCAAGGGACCACGTAGGGCACCAGGCCGCCATCGTCGTCGGCGGGCGCCGCCGCGGCGCGCGGCGCGGCGGTGGAAAGCCGCGCCCGGTCGAGCGCCACCGTGCGGGCCGCGAGCGCCTGCTCCAGCATGGAGCGCGTGACCGGGGCCGCCGTCTGGGCGGCGAAGTAGCTCCCCTTGTGCGGGTTGTCGATTTTCACGACCAGCACGAGCTGCGGCTGATCGGCGGGGAACAGCGCCGCGAACGAGGCGGTGTATTCACCCGCCGCGTAACGGCCGTTCACGACGCGGCGCGCCGTCCCCGTCTTCGCCGCCACGGGAAAGTTGGTGAGCGCCGCCTCGGTTCCGGTGCCACGCTCTACCACGCCGCGTAACAGGTTGCGCAACGCCACCGCCACTTCCCGGGAAACGACCCGTCGCACCGGCTCCGGGCGGTGCCGGTAGCGCACCCCGCCACCCGCGCTGCGGATCTCGCGGATCAGCGTGGGCTGGAGCAGGACACCGTCGTTCGCGAGCGCCCCGTACGCCATTGCCACCTGGATCGGCGTGACTGACAGCTCGTAGCCCATCGCGAGGCTCGCCGCGCTGGGACGCGTCCACTCGGACGGCGGTCGCAGGCGTCCGGTGGCCTCCGCAGGGAACTCGATGCCCGTGAACGTCCCGAAGCCGAAGTCCCGCAGCGTCGCGTACTGCTCCGCCGGAGTGAGCCGCGCCGCGAACTTCGCGATGGCGATGTTGCTGGAGACGCGGATCGCGTCCGCCAGCGTGAGCGAGGGCTGCGGGTCTTCGTCGGTGATCGTCCGACCGAGCACGCGCCACTTGCCCCCCTCCCCTGACACGTGGTCCGTGGGCGACACCCGGCGCAGCGAGAGCAAGGCGGCGGCGGTGAAGATCTTCGCCAGCGAGCCGGGCTCGAACGTGTCGGTGAAGGCGCTCGGGCGCGCGCTGCCGTCCCGCTGGCGCGAGGCCAGGGCCAGCACTTCGCCGGTCCCGGGATCGAGCATCACGACATCCCCGCCGTCCGCGTCCATCCGTCGCAGCGCGTCGTCCAGCGCCCGCTGCGCGATCTCCTGGAGCTCGGCGTCGAGCGTGAGCACGACGTCGAGCCCCGGCACGGGCGGGGCGATCACCCGCGCCGGCGACTCGTACTCGCGTCCCGCGCGGTCCTTCAGCACGACCGCCGCGCCCGACCGGCCCGCCAGCAGGCTGTCGAGGGTCCGCTCGAGTCCGGACGCGCCCAGGCCCTCGTCCCCCAGGCGGCCGATGGTCGCGCGCGCCACGGCGGGATCGGGATAGAACCGGTTCAGGACGGATTCGAGATGCACGCCCCGCACGCTCCGCAGGGGCTGCACCTCGAGCGCGCTATATGGCCCCGCGAAGTAGGCGTACCGCCGGCGCAGCGCCTGCTGCCAGGTGCGCGCCGTCAGGCCGAGCCGCCGGCTGATGAGCGCCCCGTCGGCCGCCGGGTCGCGCAGCTCGTTGGGCGCGATGCCCACGTGGTAGGTCTCCTGCGTGACGGCGAGCGGCGTGCCGTGGCGGTCGTACAGCGCGCCGCGGCGCGCCTGGAGCACGATCCGCTCGGTGCGCTGCGCCTGCGCTTCCTCCGCCCAGCGGCGACCATGAAGGATCTGCACCTGCGCCGCGCGTCCCACCAGCAAGGCCAGGCCCACCAGCACCCCGAATTGCACGACCTGGATGCGGACCGCGGGCCGGGCCATTCGCTAGCGCGACCCGCTGGGAGCAGGGACCAGGACGATCTCGCTGTCGCTCGGCAGGTGCAGACCGAGGCGCGCCTGGGCGCGCGGGACGAGCACGGCGCGGCTCTCGGCGGCGCGGATGCGGCGCTCGAGATCGGCGCGATGCCCGTCCAGGTTGGCGCGCCGGGCGCGCAAATCGGCGAGCTCGCGGGCGGCGCGAATGGCGGCGGTCTGCCGGGCATACACCAGCCACGTGGTCACGAGGAAGGCCACGAGCCACAGGGCGACCCAGTGGCGGCCTTTAGCCATCGCCGGCCCCGTCCTCCCCCGTCACCTCGAAGGCGCGGAGCAGCGCCGAGCGCGCCCGCGGGTTGTCGCGCACCTCGGCGGGCCCGGGACGGATCGGCTTGCGCGTGAGCAGGCGGCCCAGCGGCCGCCCGCGGCAGGTGCACACCGGCTGGCGTGGCGGGCAGACGCACGACCGGCTCCAGTCGCGGAACGCGTTCTTGACGATGCGGTCCTCGCCCGAGTGGTAGGTGATCACCGCCATGCGGCCGCCGGGCAAGAGCGTGGCGCGGAGCGCCGGCAGCGCGAGCTCGAGTTGTTCGAGCTCCTGGTTCACGACGATCCGCAGCGCCTGGAACAGCCGCGCGAAGTCGGACGGCCCCGATCGCGGGCCGCGCGCCTCGCGAATCGCGTTCACGAGGTCGTCGCTCGTTCCAAAAGGGGCCGTGGCGCGCCGCCTCACGATCGCCCGGGCCAGGCGCCGCGCGCGCGGCTCGTCGGCGAGCTCGGCGAACGCGTCGGCCAGCCGCGCTTCGGGCCAGGTATTGAGGAGATCCGCGGCCGTCACGCCGTGTCCCGCCGCCATCCGCATGTCGAGCGGCGCCCCGGGACGAAAGGTAAACCCCCGGACGTCGCTATCGACCTGGTGGGACGAGAGGCCCAGATCGAGGAGGATCCGGTCGGGGCGGAACGTCTCGATGGTGCCCAGCACCTTGGCCGAGCCGAAAGGACCGGTCGAATACCGGATCCCCGTGTCGCCCAGGCGGGCGCGCGCCGCGGCGATCGCTTCGGGATCGCGGTCCACGGCGAGCACCTCGGCGCCGAGCTCGCGGAACACCGCCGCGTGGCCGCCGCCGCCGACGGTCGCGTCCACGATGCGGCCGCCGCCCGTCGTCCAGTCGCGCACGGCATCGGCCAGGACCGGAACATGGTAGCTGGAGGTCAATGCCCTCCCGAAAAAGACGAAAGCCCCGCCTGCCGTGGCAGGCGGGGCCGGGTGCGTCGTCCCGCGAGGCGGGTTCAGGCGGGGCTGACGGGGATCGAACCCGCGACCTCCGGTGTGACAGACCGGCACTCTAACCAGCTGAGCTACAGCCCCCTGCGACGGAGGGTGGCAATATAGGCCGGTGCGGAAGTCAATTCAATGCCTCAGAAATTCTTGCACTTGAATTGCTTCTTCACCTGCGGCATCACAGCTTCGAACTTCGACACGTTCTGCAGCATGGTGTTGGCCGTGGGCGGATGCACCCGCGCGCCGAAGACGAGCGCCTCTTTCGTCCGGGCGATGCGGTCGTTGATCGCCTTCGCCTCGCCGCAGTCCTTCGACTTGATCATCGCGCTGTACGGCCCGGACAACGACGCGACCGACGACACCCCGTACCAGAAGCTCGCCTGCAGCCGGATCTGTTGCCGCGGCCCGAGGGTGTCCGCCGGCGTGCGCAGCGCGACGACCTGCACCAGCTGGTCGAGCCACGGGTAGGCGCGATCGTACGCACCCGCCTGCGCGAGCTTCGATCCGGCGGTCAGCATGAACACGGCCGCGCTCAGGCGGTCGGTCGAGTCGGGGGAGCTCAATCCCGGGGCGAGATACACTTTCGCGCTGTCGATGCGATCGGCGAACGCCTTGCGGAGCGCCCGCAGGGCTGCCGTGTCGGACTTGAGCTTGCTCGCCTGAGCGGTGTCGTACATGGTGCCTTCGACGATTCCCCGGGCGACCAGCAACGAGGCCTTCACGTCGGTCGGGTCGAGCTTCAGGGACTGCTTGTACGCCCAGACGGACGAGTCTTTTTGGCCCTTCAAGTCGTACGCGGACCCGAGCGCCTTCCAGAACGCGGCCGACTTGGGGAAATGTCGCACCCCCGCGCGGCTGAAGAAGAGCAGCCGCTGTGTGTCGGAGATCTGCTGCGCCGCGCCGAGCGCGGCCTTGAGGACGGTCGAGTCGGCGAGCTTGGACGTGTCGTTCCGTGTCACTTCCACGAAGCCGTCCAGCACGCAGCGCCACAACTCGCCCTCGATGCAGATTCGCTGCCGGAAGTCGAGCATCCGCTGGTCGTTCGGATTCTTCACGAGCCCCTCGTCGAGCACCGCCTTGGCCCGCTCGTACCGCTTCTGCTGCCGCAACAGCTCCGCGATGCCGAGCCGCAGCTGCGTGTTTTGCGGCTCGCCCGTGAGCTCATGGACCAAGGCGTCGATCGCTTTGAGCGTGTCGCCCTTCTGCTGGTAGATGTGGGCGATGTTCTCCCACGCGGTGGCGTTCAGGGAGTCGCCCTTCGCGGCGCGCTGATAGGCCGCGAGCAGGCTGTCCAGCGGCATGTGCTGCGCCTCGTACACAGTGGCAATGCAGATGTGCGCCGCCGGGAGGTTCGGCTCGATCGCCAGCGCTTTGCGGGCGGCGTCGAGCGCCTTCGGGAACTGGCTCTTTTTCCGCTGGTCCTCGCATTCGCGCGCCTGCTCGGCCGCGCGGACCAGGGTGTTGAGGCGCTGCGCGATTGCCTCCCCCACGGACAGCGCCGTGCCGGGATTGCTGACCGATACCGTGAAGAGCGCCGCCAGGCCCGAGCTGCCGATATCCCGCACCCGGACTGTCGTGGTGATGGTGCCGCCGCTGCGCTCGAGCGTCCCGGACGTGTAGGCATTCACCGAGAGGAATCGGCCCAACTGGTTGGCCTGCGTGTCGTCGAGCAGCACGTCGCACGGGTAATCCGACGCCTTGAGGCACGGGTAATCCGACGCCTTGAGAGCCTCGCACAGCTTCGGCTTGGGGATGACCTGGATCTTGTACTTCGCCATCCCGCCGAGCTTCTCACGTGCCACGTCCATCACCGCTACGCTGAACGCGGAGTCGGCCGGCGATTTCACCGTGAGCGGCAGGATGAGCAGCTTCTCGGTGGGTTGCTGTGGCTGGTAGGAAACTTGTGCCGGAGCGGTGGTGGCGATGCAGCCCAACCCGACGATCAATCGCAGCAGTCTCACACGCGCAGTCCTCACGTTTCGGTCTGATACCCCAATGGGCGAAGAGGGATTCGAACCCCCGACATCCTGCGTGTAAGGCAGGCGCTCTGAACCGCTGAGCTATTCGCCCGTCGTACGACGGAACCTAAAGGGCGAGGCCTACCGGAAAGAAAACGCAGTACCCGAGTACAAGCAGAATCGGCGCGGCCGTCGTCGAGCCTTGGTGCAGCAGCCAATACCCGGTCGCGAGCGCCGCGACGGCTGCGGCCAGGAACAGCCAGTTTCTCGGTCCAAAATGCAGGCGCGAGCGTGCCAGACCCTGGTCGGACATAAGGGCAGGAGTTTACGCGGCAATTTCAATGTCGTCAAGCAGTTGGCTCGTCGTCCTCGGGCACCGTCCACCCCTCGTCGAGCAACGCCTTCCGCACCCGGTCGCGCCGCCGCCGCAGCCGGACCAGCCAAATGAGCATCAGTCCCAGCGCCGCCCAGAACAGCCCCACGGCGCTGGCCCAGCCGAGCCAGCCGTAGCGCGCCGCCACGTCGCGCTGCCACCGGGCCTCGAAGTCGCCTTCGGTCAGGTGGTAAGTGTGGCGCAGTGCCGCGTCGAGCGTCGCGTCACGCGTGAGGTGATCGATGAGCGGCTCGAGCCCGTGCGTGCCTCCCCAACGCTCGAGCAGCAGGACCGCGGTGGTGGCGAGCGCGTAGGCGGTGGTCGCGTCCGGTTGGTCGCTGCGGAGCATCCGGTCCAGCTGGTCCAGATCGAGCTGCAGCCCGCGCGCCACCTGCCAGTTGAGCCTCAGGGCGTCCAGGCGGTCCCACTCCCCCGCCGCGACCGCCGCGTACCCTTCCTCGAACCAGAGCGGCAGCGGCCGGCGCACGCGTGCGCGCAGCGCCAGGTGAGCGAGCTCGTGGCGGAGGGCGACCGACAGTCGGACAGACGGATGGTCGGACAGCAACACGATGGTGCCGGCCTCCGGAAAGGCGGCGCCCTCGCTCCATCCGGGTAAGCGCCCTCGGGTGAGTGAATCGAACGTCGCGCGAGTCGGAGCGAGCATGAGGCGGATGGGACGATCGGGCAAGGCCCCGACGCCGGGAAACGGCGCCGCCAGGTCGGCGGCCTGGGCGAGCGCGACGGCGAGGGCCTGCTGCGACGGCCAGGCCACCGCCGTGACGCGGCCGACCACGACGCCCAGCGGCGGCCCGCTCTGCAGCAGCAGCCAGACGAGGCCTAGGTGCGCGGCGGCTCCTGTCCCTGGAGCGCGAGGGCCAGCGTGTCCTGACACTTTTTGCCCCAGGGATTGAACTTGTTCGCCTTGAAGCCGTCGTCCCACGCGCGCTTCGCCTGCTCCTGGTCGCCGCCGAACCAGTAGGCGCGCCCCATCTCGTAGTACGCCTCGATCAGGTTCGGCCCGAGCTTGAGGGTCTTCTGAAAGAAGGTCTGGGCATCCTCGTACATCTCGCGCTGCAGGTAGACGAGCCCGAGATAGAAGTGGGCGTAGAGCGTCGCCTTCTTGTCGTTGTCGAGCCGGATCGCCTTCGACAGGTGCTCGGGATCGCCTTCGACAGGTGCTCGATCGCCTCGCCGAAGATGCGCTTCTTCAGACAGATGTACCCGACGTTGATACGGGCGAGCGAGTTCGCCGGCTCCTTCATCAGGACCTTCTGAAAGGTGCCGAGTGCGTCGTCGTAGTCCTCGTGCAGCATCTGCGCCCACCCGAGCAGCGATTCCGCCTGGGTCTCTCCCGGCGAGAGCTGCAGCGCCTTGTGCAGCGCCTGAATCGCGCCCGCGTAGTCCCCGAGTGAGATGAGGCTCCACCCCTTCTCGATGAAGGTGGACGCGCCGATGTGGTCGGCGTGGACCGCGGGGCGCGTGCCGGTGAACTCCGGCGCCGACGCCTCCGCCGTCGATGCCGAGACCTGCTTGAAGCGGTCCACCAGCTTGCGGACCTCCTCCTTGAGGGCCGTCAGCTCGCCGATGAGCGAATCGACCTGCTTGAAGTAGGCGATGATCTCGCGCTTCACCGCCTCGCGCTCGGCGCCGCCCGTCACGGTCTCGAGGCGACGCGCGATCTCCTCGTACTCGGACCGCAGGGCCGGGAGCGGGCTATGAACCATCACGCCTTCGCCGTTTCTCGGACGACGGCCTCGAGCGCGACCTTCTCCGTCGAGGTAAGCAGCCGCGCGGTGTTGAGCACGATGATCGTGCGTCCATCTTTGACGACCAGGCCCGTGATGTATTCCGCAGCGAGGCCTTTCACGATCTTCGGAGGCGACGTGATCTCGGGGGCCGCGACCTGCAGCACCTCGGTGACCGCGTCCACGATGACGCCGAGCTTGCCTCCTTCCCACTCGAGGATCACGGTGCGCGTTTCCTCGCGCAGCGGGGCGGGTGCGCCGAGCCGCTTGCGGAGGTCCACGAGCGGCACGGCGACGCCCTGGTAGCGCAGCACGCCCTCGAGGAAATCGGGGGCCTTGGGCAACGGCGCGGGGGCCTCGTATCGGAGGATCCGCTCCACCTGGAAGATATTGAAGGCCAGGTCCTGGCCGGCCACCTTGAAGGTGACGAGTTGGACATCGTCGCCTGTGGTCATCCGATGTGATCTCCCAGCGCGTCCAGGTCCAGGATCGGCACGAGCGCGCCGCGGCGGCGCGCCACCCCCGACGCCCACGGCAGCGACTCGCCCCGCGGCACCGGCAGGGCGGCCTCGCGCACGACGTCGTCCGCGTCGTCCACCTCGAACGCCACATAGCGGGTGCCTTCGCCCGCCCCCAGGGTTACGAGCACCGCGGCGCGGCCGCGCTCCGGAGGCGGCGTCCGCTCGCCCAGCAGGGCGCCGAGGTGCACGACCGGCACCAGCCGCCCGCGCAGCGGCGTGAGCCCGCGCATCGCGGGCAGGGCGCGCGGCACGTCGAGCACCTCGGCCAGGTCGCCGACCTCGAGCACGCGGCCGAGCGGCAGCCCGTACTCCTTGCCGTCGACGCGGACCAACAGGTACCCGCGGCTCACGGATGACCCCCGATGCCCGCCCCGCGCGCTACCAGCTCGAGGTCGATCCGCTCGGCGATCTCGCTGAGCGGGAACACCGCCTCCACGCCGCCGAGCTGCACCGCGGCCGTCGGCATCCCCGCGATCACCGCCGAGCCTCGATCCTGGGCCATCCCGCCGCCGCCCGCGGCGCGGATCGCGCGCACGCCCTCCGCGCCGTCGCGCCCCATCCCGGTGAGGACGACGCCCAGGCTCTGCGCGCCGAACACCTGGGCGACGGAGCGGAACAGCGGGTCGGCCGCGGGGCGGACGCCCCACACCGGCGGCTCCTGGTCGAGCGCGATCACGGGGCCGTCGGGCGCGCGGAGCACCCGCATATGATAATCGCCCGGCGCCACGTACGCCGTGTCGGCGACCACGGGCGCGCCGTCGTCGGCCTCGACCACGCGCAGCGCGGACAGCGAATCGAGCCGCTCGGCGAGGGAGCGGGTGAACTTGGGCGGCATGTGCTGGACGACGAGCACGGCGGCGCCGCGTCCGGTGGGGAGGCGCGGGATCACTTCGGCGAGGGCGCGAGGTCCACCCGTGGACGCCGCGACGGCCACCGCGAACCGCGCGCGCGCCCGTAGCCCTGCTTCCGGAGCGCGCCGCGCCGGCATGGGCGGCCGGGCCATCACGGACACGTGAGACACGTCAGCGGCGAGCGCGCTGCGCAGCGCGGCGCGCAGCTCCGGGCCCATGCGCACGAGCGCGGCGCGGTTCGCTTCATCGGGCTTGGCGACGATTTCCATCGCGCCCAGCTCGAGGGCGCGGATCGCCGCGCCGGTGCCCGGGCCAGCGTGCGCGCTCACGACCACGATCGGCCGCGGGGTCTCCGACATGATGTAGCCGATCGCGCCCAGGCCGTCGAGCTCGGGCATCTCGAGGTCCATCGTGACGACGTCGGGGTCGAATTGATGGACCTTCCGGACCGCGTCGAAGCCGTCGCGCGCCGTCGCCACCACGCGGAACTCGCCCGCCCCCGCGATGCCCTCTCCCCCCCCCAGCACGTCCGAGAGCACGCGCCGCATCAGCGCGCTGTCGTCCACGACGAGGACGCTGGGGCGGCGGTCAGAGAACGATGGCATCGGTGCCCACCGATCGGACTTCCACCCGACCATCCGCCACGAAGAACCGCACCGAGCGTCCCGCGCCGCCACCCACGGCTTCGCGCATCACAGGGATCCCGACGCGGCGCAGCACGGCGCGCGCGGCGGCGACGTTGCGCTCGCCCATCTGCACGGAGCCCGGGGTCATGAGCTGGGCGAACATGCTCGCCCCGCCGGCCAGCTTGGCGACGAGGCGGCGCGGCTCGGCGCCGAGCGCCGTGAGCTGCTCCACCAGGAGCGGCACGGCAGTCTCGGGAAACTTGGCGAGGTTGGTGACGTCGCGGGCGAGGCTCTTGGACGGGAGGAGGATATGGGCCATCGCGCCCGCACCGGCATTCGGGTCGTGGAGCATGATGGCCACGCACGACCCGAGCCCGAGCGTGACGATGACCGCGTCGCCGCGCTCGGCTGCCCAGTCGGCGACTTTGACGATCCGTTCCGCTGTTTTCGTCACGCGCCGGCCCTGCGGTAGATCCGCTCGCGCGGCTCCTCCAGCACGAGGCGCTCGCGGGCCGGGCCGAACAGCGTCTCGACCTTGCCCAGCAGCAGCATGCCCCCGGGCACGAGCGCTTCGGCGAAGAGCGAGAACAGTCGCTCCTGCATCGCCCGGTCGAAGTAGATCACGACGTTGCGGCACACGATCAGGTCGTAGGGCGGCGCGGGCGCCGGCTCGGTCGTCAGGTCGTGCCTGAGCACGCGTACGATGCGCCGCAACTCCGGCAGCGGTCGCCGCGGCGACTCGGCCGTGAAGTAGCGACGCACCAGCTCGGGCGGCATCTCGGTGAACGCCGGCTCGGCGTATTCGGCGGTCTCGGTGCGCTCGAGGCTCGTCCGGTCGATGTCGGTCGCGTCCACCCGGGCCCGGGGGAGGAGCGTCGCCTGGCCGAGCCGGCGCGCCGTCTCCGCGAGCGCGACGGCGACCGTGTAGGGCTCCTCGCCCGACGCGCAGCCGGCCGACCAGGCGCGCACGTCGCCGCGGCGCGTCTTCCAGAGCGCGTCGAGCCACGGCTCGAGCGCGCGCCACGTCTCGACGTTGCGGAGCGGAAGAACTTGGTGACGTTGATGGTGAGCGCGTCGAGCAGCAGGTCGTACTCGTGCGCGTCCTGGTCGAGGAGCCGGGCGTAGTCGTCGAAGGTGTGGACGCCGCACGCGCGCATCCGCACGGCGATGCGGCGGCGCAGACAGCGATCCTTATAGGAATCGCAGGCGAGGCCGCGCGCCCGCGTGATCTTCCGCGTGAGCGCCCGGAACGCCCGCTCGTCCTGCTCCGACGTCACGACAGCGCGCTCAACGTGTCCAGATTGGCCTTGACGAGCTCGTGCTTCGGGTTGATCTCGAGCGCCTTGCGCCACAGCTGGGCCGCGAGCTCGCGGCTGTTCCGCTTGTACGCGATGTTCCCGAGCTTGAAGTAGACGTCGTCTCCGAGGTCGGGGGCGAGCTCGATCGCGCGACTGTACGCCTCCCACGCCTCGTCGTAGCGCGAGCCCCGGTAGGCCAGATCCCCCAGGTTCTTGGACAGCTGAGGGAGCGACGGCTCGTTCTTGCGCGCGGCGCGCACCAGATCCTCGGCGCCCGTCAGATCGCCCGACAGCTCCTTCAGGACCGCGAGGTTGTTCTGCAGCGCCGCGTGGGAGGGGTAAGCTTCCGCCCCTTCGTCGGCCAGATCCTGTGCCTGCTCGAATTCCCCTGCCCCGGCGGCCGCGAGCGCGCGGGCCCAGAACCAGGCCGGCGGCGGCGCCTTCCCGAACAGCTCCCGCGCGCGGTCGAGCCGACCGGCGGCGCCGCCGTAGTCGCCGCGCTTGAGCGCCACCACGCCCCAGCCCAGATACACTTTGGCGTCGGTACGCGCGCGCGCCGCCGCCTCGCCGTACGCGCCTTCCGCCTCGTCGAGCCGCCCCAGCTGCTCGTACGCGAAGCCGAGGTTGTGGAACACCGCCGGCCGGCCGCCGCCCTTCTCCGCGGCCAGGCGCAGCGCCTCCATCGCCTCGCGCCAGCGCGCCTGCTTGAGCGCCACGAGCCCGATGTAGAAGTGGGCGTTCGCCTCCCCGGGGCGCAGCTCGGCCACGCGGCGGAACTCGCGCGCCGCCTCGTCCAGCATCCCCGTCTTGTAGAACGCGATGCCCAGGTTGCGGTGCTCTTCCACCCGCGCGTCGGTGATCTGGGCGTCCGCGGCGGACGCGGTGCGCCCCGCGCGGTGCACGAACCCCGCGGTGATCAGACCGTACAGCGCCTTCCCGATCTCGAACTCGCCCAGCCCGGCGTCTTCGATCACCTGGTTCACGTCGCGTGATCCGTCGAGCAACCGCTGGATACGCTGCTGCGTGTCCGTGAGGTTCGCCTCGCTGATGGCGAGGCGGTCCTTGTCCACGACGAAGATCAGATCGAAGGACGGAATCTTTTTTTCGATCAGGCTCCACTCGTCCACCCGGCGCGCCCCCTCAAGAAGCAGCGACTCGGGGTTGATCGAGACCAGGAAATCCTGGCGCTCGGGGCGGACATCGGCCTCGAAGTTGAAGGTGCCCTGCGTCCACGTGAACAGGTAGTAGACCGACTCCTCGATCTGCACGCGCATGTAGCGCTCGAGGTCCGCCTGGGTGATCACGGCCATCCCGACCATGACCTCGCCCAGTTTCTTGCCGTGCTCCGTGGTCTGCCGCTGGACCGCCGCCTCGAGCTGGCTTTGGGTGATCTTGTCGTGCTTCACCAGGATGTCGCCCAGCCGGTCGCGCCGATTCACGATCGACGCGTAGCAGATCCGCCCCTTCTCGAAGTAGATGTAGCCGAAGTTCGAGCGGTCGGCGATGGAGAGGCATCCGGTCTTCTGTCCCAACGCGAGCAGCTGCAGCACGTCGGGGAGCGACGCTTCCTTGAGCGAGCCCTTGATGGCCATCAGCGGAACTCCTCGATCATGCGGTCCGCCACGTCGATCCAGTCCCACACCATCTTTTCGCGACTCTTGATGCCGCCGAGGCTCGAAACCACGAGGCCGCTGGTGCGGAAGCCGCTGGAGCGCCGGGTGTCGCGCGGCGCCTGCCCTTCGAGCACCTCGCGCGCCAGCCCGGCCGAGAGCGGCCCGTCCTGCGCGGCCGCCGCGCCGACCACGCGCTGCAGCAGACCCACGAGGCTGCGCACCGAGTCGGTCGGGCGATCGGCGAGATAATCGATCAGGGCCGGCTCCGGATGGACGCCCTGCTGGCCCAGCATCCGCTCGAGCACCGCCCGCTTCACCTCGCGGTCCGGCTCCTTGAGCTCCGCCACGAGCCCGCCCTCGAGGCGCGAGACGATGCGCTCCTCGAGCCCGGACAGCGTGTTGGGATGCGCCGGCGCGGTGAACACGAGCTGGCGATCCTTGTCCTGGAGCAGGTTGAAGAGGTTGAACAACTCTTCCTGGGTGCGCTCCTTGCCGGTGAGCAGTTGGATGTCGTCGAGCAGCAGCGCGGTCGCACGGCGGTAGCGCGCCCGCCACCAATCCACGCGGTTGCCGTCGATCGCCGCGATCAGCTCGTCGATGAATGCCTGCGTGGAGAGACACGCCACCACGGCGCGCTTGCCGCGCGCCAGCTCGAGCCCGATGGCGTTCAGCAAGTGCGTCTTCCCGAGCCCGCTCTTACCCACCAGCACGAGCGGGTTGTACTTCTTCCCCGGCCGCTCGAGGGCGGCGCGCGCAGCGCTCACCGCCACCTGGTTCGACGGGCCGACGGCGAAGGCCGCGAGCGGGAACGCCGCGGACGGTCCCGGAGGCGGCGCGGCGCCGTCTCGAACCTTGGCCGCGGCCTGCTCCGCCTCGCCCAGCCGCTCGGGGTCGCGGAACACGCTCTGGCCCGCGGCCGCCGGGTCGAGATCGGACACTTCCGCCTCGAGCGCCTTGAGCCGCTCCACGTCCTCCGCGAACGCGGCAATCGCTTCGTCCACCGCCCCGGGTGCGTCGCGCTGGAGCAGCGCCTCGAGCCGGTGCGTCCGATACCCCTCACCCTCCCACCGCAGCACCGCCTCTCCCACGCGCGCGCGCCACGCCTCCACGGCCTTCCCGACGGTGACGGTCACGTCGGCGAGGAACTCCCCGAACTCGTCGCCTCCGCCGCCTTTCGCGGCGGGGGCACGCCCATCTCCGGGCCTGGCGGCCGCCGCCCCCTCGCCCGTGAGCCCGAGAATCTGTTTCACCGTCTCCGCGTTGATCGACGTGTCGTTCACCGCCTGGAACGCCACGAGCCGGTTCAGCGCGCCCATCAGCTCGCGCACGTTGCCGACCTCCGCCTGCGCCACCGTCTCCAGGACGCCCGGCTCGAACCGCGCGCCGCGCTCTTCGGCCTTGCGCCGCAGGATCGCGACCCGCGTCTCGTAGTCGGGCGTGCCCATGTCCACGACCAGCCCGCCCGACAGCCGCGAGATCAACCGCTCGTCCAGGTCGGCGATGTCGGGCGGCGGGCGATCGCTCGTCAGCACGATCTGACGCCCCGCCGCCTGCAGCGCCTCCGTCAGCCGCAGCAGCTCCGACTGCATCTCCTTGCGGTTCGTGAGGAACTGGACGTCGTCCACCAGCAGCACGTCCACGTTCTGGAACCGGCGGCGGAACGCGTCGCCCTGGCCCGCGGCGACGCTGGCGTGGAACGCCTCGACGTACTCGTCGAGCGTCAGGTACTCGATGTTCAGCTGCGGCGCGGCCTTCTTCGCCGCGTGGCCGACCGCCATGAGGAGGTGCGTCTTACCCAGGCCGGAGCCGCTGTAAATGAAGAGCGGGTTGTACGCCGCGCCCGGACTCTCGGCCACCGTGTGCCCCGCCGTGACGGCGAGCCGGTTCGCCGCGCCCACCACGAAGGTGGCGAAGGAATACTTGGGGTTGAGCGCGCTGCTCATGCCGCGGTCCCCGCCGCGAGCTTCTTGAGCACCAGCTCCGAGATCCCTTTGAGCGTCTCGAACACGCCGGTGCCGTGGAGCGCGTCCGCGCTGAAACTCGGCACCCCGCGGAAGTTCAGGGCGTCGTCCAGATCCGCCGGGGAGAGGATCAGCTCGCGCGGCAGGTCCTGCTTGTTGTATTGCAGGACCAGGGGGATGGTCCGGATGTCCACCCCGTGCTCCAATAGGTTGCTCTGCAGGTTCTGCAGGCTCTCGAGGTTTTCGTCGAGCTGACGCGCCTGGCTGTCGCCCACGAACACCACGCCGTCCGCTCCCTGCAACACGAGCCGGCGCGTCGCATTGTAGTAGACCTGGCCGGGGACCGTGTACAGCTGGAACCGGGTGGAGAACCCCGAGATCTGGCCGAGGTCGATCGGCAGGAAGTCGAAGAACAGCGTGCGGTCTGTCTGGGTGGCGAGGGAGACCATGCGCCCGCGGCGGGAGTCCGGCACGCGGCCATAGATGTAATGCAGGTTGGTCGTCTTCCCCGAGCGCCCCGGCCCGTAGTAGACGATCTTGCAGGTGATCTCGCGCGTCGTGAAGTTGACCAGAGACACGGGGCTATCTCCCGAAGAGCGTGTTCAGACTGTCGCTGAGCTGACGCTCGAAGTCCGCCGCCAGCACCTGCTTCGGCACGCTTTCTTTGGGGCTCGCCGCCTGCAGATCGGCGGCGAGCTGCTCAAAGAATAACTGCACCAGACCGAGCGACGAAACATCCAGATCGTAGACGACGAGCGCCACCAGTCGGCCGCGTCCCGTCGCCAACCCGGCGAGGAAGATCCCGTGGCGCTCGCCCTGATGGTTCAGCGCCGCGAACGGCGGCTGGTGCAGCTGGCGGGCCATCTCGTCGGTCGACGCCATGATCGCGGCGCCGAGCGCCGCGGCCGACATCACGTCCACGGCGCGGGAGAAGCCGTGCTGCGCGAGGACCTGGCCCGCCGACGTCATGACCAGCACGAGCCGCGCGCCGGCTTCCTTCACGAACTTGACCAGCGGCTCGAGCGTCCACGTCTCGACCGCGCGCGTGGTCATCCCACCACCTCCGCCGCCCGCAGCAGCTCGAGCCGCACGAGTCCCACGTTGACGTCCGGCTCCGCCACTGCGACCACCAGCGTGCCCGCGGGGGTCGGCACCACCAGCAGGGCACCCTGCTCCGCCTGGAGGTGCCAGAACAGACTCGCGCCCACGCCCGCGGCCTCCATGGCGCGCCGCAGCCGCGTGGCGAGGCTCGCCGCCAGCGCCGAGACGGCGGGGCCTTTGATCCCTTCCATCAGCTGCTCCGCCACGACGATCCCGTCCTCCGCCACCACGAGCATCGCGCCCCGCACGCCGCGCACCCGCGTGATGAGGTCGAGCGCCTTGCCGTACGCCGCCGCCGGGGCCGTCACGCGTGCGACTCCAGCCAGCGGCGCGCCGCGAGAGCGGCGCGCTGCGCGATAATCGCCAGCCGTCCCATCGGAACCGCGCGGTCGCGCACCACGAGGAGCAGGGCGTCGCTCGACGGCGGAGCGAGATGCACGTGGCCGAGATCTCCTTCCGCGGCGAGTCCGGTCCATTTGCCCAGCCCGAGCAGCTTGACCGTGCGCGCCGCTTCCTGGGAGACGCCCGCGAGATAGGCGGCGACGGCGTCCGTCACGTTCCGGCCCGCGGAATCCTTGAGCGCGCCGCCGAGTACCCGCCCCGATGCGTCGAGCAGCAGAAGGCCTTCCTGCGCCCCTTCCAGCCCCGCGAAGACCCGCGCCTCCTCGAGCGGCTGGGCCGCCGGGGCGATCGGCTCCGGCTCCGTGAGCGCCTCGGTCCCCCTCCCACCGGCGCTCGTGTCGGCTCCCCCCCCTCCGGGTCCCTCGCCGCGGGCCATGGCCAGCGCCTGGACGACGCCGGGATCGTTCGGGGCGGCGCGCTGCGCCGCCTCGAGATGGGCCGCCGCCTGCTGCACGTCGCCGACCTTGAAGTAGAGGAACGCGAGCCCCTTCAACGCCCCGACGTGGTCGGGGGCGATGCGGAGCGCCATGTCCCATTCGTCGAACGCGCGCTCGTAGTCGTGCTTGTCGGCGAGGATACGCGCGTACAGGTCGTGCGCGTCCGGCAGGTGCGGATGGCGCTCGAGCCCCGTCAGCGCGACGCGGTGGGCGATGTCGAGCTGGCCCTTCTGGCGCAACAGCTCGCCGAGCCGCAGGAAGACGAGACTGTCCGGGTCCTGCGCGAGCTGGGACGAGAGGGTCTTGATCTCGTCAGGCATGCGACCCCGTCCCCGCGAGGGTCTGGGCCGCCGCCTTGGCGCGGCGCACCTCGTCGAGCAGCGCCAGCTCCGCCTCCGAGCGTGCGGCAAGCCGTTCCCATTGGTCCCACTGCTCCACCGCCTCGCCGAACCGGCCGGTGGCGGCGAGCGCGTACCCGAGCACCCGGTGCGCGGCCACGGCGAGCGGGTCGAGCCGGAGCGCGCGACGCAGCTCCTCGACCGCATCGGCGCCGCGTCCGGCCGCGAGCGCGATCCGGCCGAGCAGGAGGTGCACGGCCGGGTCGTGGGGATGCACGCCCGCCGCCTGCTCGGCCACGCCGCGCGCCTCCTCGAGGTCACGGCGCGCGAGCGCGTCTTCCGCGCGCGCCACCAGCTCGGCGAGATCGGCGACCAGCGTGGTCCGCTCGCGCTTGGTGGTGCCCGGGTCTGCCAGCACGATCACGCCGGCGCTCTCGAGTCCGAACAGCGTTTTCGCGACCTCGAAGTCCGAGCGCCCCAGCTCGGATGCGATGGCGCGCACGTCGCGCACGCCGTTGATCATCGCCAGCATCTCCCACTCGGGCGGCAGCAGGTCGAGCTCGCCCTCGCTCGCTTCCTGCGGCGGCGCGAGCATGGGCACGACGCCGAGGTGCGGGATGCGCCCCTCGATGCGGGACCATTCGTCGATGCGCCGCGCGCCTTCCATCAGCAGCGCCTCGGTGGGGATGCGCACGGCGGCGTCCGTGGGCAGCTCAGTCGGGGTGCCCTCGCTGAACGAGAAGTAGCCTTCGCGCCAGCTCATGACCTCGAAGACGACCTCTTCGATCTGGAAGCGGACCTGGCGCTCGAGCTCGCGCGGGCTGAGGGCGCCGAGCGAGACCAGGATTTCGCCGAGCCTGCGCGCGTCGCCCTGGCGCTCCTGCATGTCGCGGGCGCGCTCGAGATCGGCCTCGCTGATCTTGCCCGTCCGGAGCAGGAGCGCGCCCAGGGGGTGGGGATTCGACCGGATCTCGGCGAAGATGATGGCGCCGCCCTCGAACGAGATCGTGCCCACGTTATGCCGCAGCTCGGACGTGACGCGCAACACCCCCGTCTTCCGGCTCAGGTCGAGGAGCTGGAAGACGTCGTGGATGCCGAGCTCGCGGAGCGGGCCTTCGATGGGCATGGGTCAGGCCGCGTCCGAGGCGAAGATGTGCTTCAGGTCGAGCGCCGTGCGGGCGTGTGCGCGCGCGGCCTGGGCGAACGGGCCACCGGGGTCGACCCGCGTCACCTTCTCCCACGCCTGCACGGCCTCGCCGTAGCGATGCACCCGCGCGAGCGCGACGCCGAGCTGGAACAGTGCTTCCACCTGCTCGGGGTCGAACTTGAGGGCCCGCTGGAACGCCTCCAGCGCTTGGGCGTCGCGCTTGTCGTCGAGCAGCGCGCGCCCGAGGAGCAGCAGCGCCGGCAGGTCGTACGGGTCCTGCTCGAGCATCTCGGCCAGGCGCACGATCGCCGGCCGGACGTGCCCCGAGCGGCGCAGCAGGTCGGCGAGCGCCAGCGCCGCCTCGTTGAACGTGGGCAGCGCGTCGAGCGCCCGCTCGTACGCTTTCCGGGCCTCGCTCCAATCCTCTTTCTCTTCGTGCAGCCGTCCCAGGTCGAGCCACACCTGCACGTAGCCGCGATCGAGCTCCAGCGCCGACCGGTACGCGGCGAGCGCGCCGGCCTTGTCGCCGACCTTGAGCGCGACGTCTCCCTGCAGCTTGTGGAGATCGGCGCGGCCGGGAGCGCGCGTCTGGGCCTGCTGCAGCGCGGTGAGCGCTCCGGCGGCGTCGCCTCCGGCGGCGCGCCCCTTTGCGGCCGCGACGAGCGCGTCCACGTTGTCCGGCGTGAGCTCGAGCAGCTCCTCCGCCAGCCCCCGCGCCTCCGCGGCGCGCGGGCCGCCCAGGGCGAACAGCGCCTTGACCTCGCCGAGCCGCGCGTCGGCGCGCCCGGGCTCGAGGCTGCGGGCCTCCCGATAGCGCTCCAGCGCCTCGCCGTGCAGGCCGCGCTTCGCGAAGATGTCCCCGAGCAGCACGCCCGCTTCCGCGCGGCTCGCGCCCCGCTGCACGGCGCGCACCGCCTCGGCGGCCGCGACGTCCATCAGGCCCTTGCTCACGTAGTCACGCGCCAGGGCGAGCGGGTCGTCCGCGGCCTTGCCGGCAGGCGGCTCGGCGGCGGCAGCCGAGGGGGCAAGCTCCTGGAAGATGTTGTCCAGCAGGCGCTGGTCGAAGTTGAAGTCCTCGCCGAGCGTCTCCGCCGTCACGTCGGCGGAAATCTCGGGGGCGATCCCGATCGTGCCCTTCTCGTACTGGAGGTCGATCGTGAGGGCGAACTTCTGGGAGACGTAATAGGGATCGAGCTCGAGCGCCCGTTTGGTGGCGCGCAGCGCACCGTCGAAGTCGCCCAGGTTGGACAGCGTGAAGCTCAGGTTGTAGTGCGCCCCCGCATGGTCGGGGTCCGTTTCGACGGCGCGTACGAACGCGTTGCGCGCGTCCGGGAAACGCTTGAGCTCCACCAGCACCAGTCCCACGCCGTTCCAGGCGGCCGCGGAGTTGGGCTCGCCCGAGAGCACCTGGCGGTACGCCTCGAGCGACAGCTGGAAGCGCCGCAGCTGAAACAGCAGCAAGGCGAGGTTGAGCCGCGCGGCGGTGAAGGTCGACTGGAGCTGCAGCGCGGTGCGGAACGCCTCGATGGCCGGATCGGCGGCGGTGCCGTGCGCCTGCACCACGCCCAGGTTGTTCCAGGCGAGCGCATACTGGGGGTCCACTTCCACCGCCTGCCGATAGGACGCGAGCGCGTCCTCCGTCCGGCCGGCCTGATGCAGCACCACGGCGCGCTCGTTCCACAGCTTGGGGGAATCCGGGACTTCCCGCAGCAGGGTGTCGTACAGCTCGAGCGCCGCCGCGAGGTCGCGCTTCAGGAGGTGCAGCTCGGCCATCGCCTGGAGCGTGAGGCGCCGGTCCTCGCCGCGCTCCAGGGCCAGGCGGTATTCCTTCAACGCTTCGTTGTAATAGCCCTTCTGTCGGAACGCGAGCCCGAGGTTGTAGTGAGCCAGCGCGTTGCCCTCCACCACCTGGGGCTCGGGGGCGAGGCGCTGGCGCCGTTCCTGGCTTTTGCGCTCGGCGTTGTAGCGCTCGAGCGAGAGATTGGTCTGCGCGCGGGCGAGCGGCGGGTTCAGCTGGATGGCGCGCTTCGACGCGACGCGCGCGTCCTGATGCCGGCCCAGGTCGCCCAGGACAAACGCCATCAGATAGTGGGCGTTGGCGTTGTCGGGGTTGAGCTCCACGGCGCGCTCGAGGGCGACGAGGGCCTCGTCATTCAGGCCGCGGTTGTAATAGATCTCGCCCAAGTAGAAGTGCACGACCGTGGAGTCGGGCTCGAGCTCGACCGCGCGCCGGAACCACTCGGTCGCGGCCTCGGGTCGCCCGCGGTTCTTCTCGGCGAGCCCGAGCTGAATGATCGCGGCCACGTCCTTGGGGCGGTGCGCGAGCAGCTGCTCGAACTCTCCCACCGCCTCCTCGTGCGCGCCGAGAATCGCATAGGCGCGTCCCAGCTCCCAGCGGGCGTCGCGGTCGTCGGCCGCCTGGCGCAGCCGCTCCTGCAGCTGCGCCACGCGCCGGTCGTAGTAGCCGGTGTCGTGATAGGCGATCTCGAGGTTGCGCTGCGCGACCTGCATCTTCGGATCCAGCTCGAGCGCGCGCGTGAACGCCGCGATCGCGTCCTCGACGAGGCCCTTCTGATAATAGAGGACGCCGAGATTGTTGTGCGCTCCAGCGTCCGACGGGTCGATCCGGCGGGCGAAGGATCGGAGGACGGCGAGGTCGCGTTCCGAGAGCGCCGGCGCCGTCACGGGTCAGCTCAGGCGGATGGCGTCAAAGATGGCCTTGAGCGACGCCAGATCGGGGAGCAGCAGAAAGTCGCCCCGCAGCCCCTCTCCCGAGTCGATGGTGAACTCGGTCTCGACGCAGAACACGAAGTCGCGCTCGTGCCCGAAGTTCAAATAGGTGGTGGTGAGCACCGCCGCCGAGAGATCCACCACGAGACTGGGCACCGACGGCAGCAGCAGCATCCCCATGAAGTCGGAGAGCGCGTTCAGGTACGCCCCCGCGAGGATGTTGCCGGCTTCCTTGAGGCACGACTGCTCGAGCGCGTCGAACACCGCGGTCGTCCCGACCGGCCGGCGCAGCAGCATGTCGCATACCCGCCGCGCCACCGACTCCGGGAACAAGAGCAGCGTCCGCCCGGTCAGGTCTCCCAGCATGTGCATCAGCACGGCGGCGACCACGTCCTGCGGGTTGCCCAGCAGGTCCGGCACTTCCTCCAGACGCACGATGTTGATCTGGGGCACGCTGATCATGATCCGGCGGTTCGTCAGCTGCGACAAAGCGGTGGCGGCGTGGCCCGCGCCGATGTTCGCCACCTCGCGCAACGCGTCGATCTGCAGCTCTTTCAGATCCCGCACGTCTTCCATGCCGCCTCCTCCTACAGGAGCCCGCCCGCATCGAGAATCAACGCGGGAACCCCGTCGCCCATGATCGTCGCCCCGCTGAACACCGGCAGCGTCCCGTGCGGTGCGTCGAACCCCTTCACGACGATCTCCTGCTGGCCCAGCATCCCGTCCACCACGATGCCGCTGCGCCGCTCCCCCATCTCGAGCACGATGATGGGACACCGCGTCGGCGCGTCGCCGCTCACGCCCAGCAGCCGTCGCAGATGCACGAGCGGCACCACGCGGTCGCGCAGCACGATCGCTTCGCGGCCCTCCACGATGGTCGTGGCCTGAACGCCGAACTCCACCGTTTCCGACACGTAGGTGAGCGGTAGCGCGTAGCGCTCCGCACCCACGCCCGCGATCAGCGCGCGCACGATCGCGAGCGTCACCGGCAGCCGCATCACGAAGGTCGTGCCCTTCCCCTCCTCGGAGCGGATTTCGATCGAGCCGCCCAGGGCGCGGATGCGCGTCACGGCCACGTCGATCCCCACCCCACGCCCGGACACGCTCGTCACCGCGTCGGCGGTCGAGAACCCCGGCCGGGCGAGCACGCGTAGCAGCTGATCGTCGGTGAGCGCCTCGGCATGCGGGTCCACGACGCCGTCCCGCTTGGCGCGCTCGAGAATCTGCTTGCGGTCGATGCCGCGCCCGTCGTCGCTCACGCTGATCGCCACGCTGGCCCGCTCGCGCACTGCGGCGAGCACGATCTCCCCTTCGGCTTTCTTGCCGCGACGGCGCCGCTCGGCCAGCGGCTCGACGCCGTGATCCACCGCGTTCCGCAACAGGTGCAGCAGCGGGTCCCCCAGCTCGTCCAGGATCGCGCGGTCGAGCTCGATCTCCTTCCCCTCGACCCGGAACGCAACCTGCTTGCCCAGCTCGCGGGCCAGATCCCGCACCAGGCGGGGGAAGCGGTCGAACACCTGCCACACCGGCGTCATCCGCGCCTGGATGATTTCGGCTTGCAGCTCGCGCGACAGGCGGGAGACCTGGATCGCGACGTCGTCGATCGCCGGGTCCCGGGCGTAGGCCGCGAGCTCGTTCAGCCGGCCGCGCACGGTGACCAGCTCGCCGATCAGATCCATCAGGCCGTCGAGCCGCCCGAGGTCCACCCGGATATGCCGGCTCTTGGTCTCCGCCGCGGCCGACGGAGGCGCGCCGGCCCCAGGGGCGGCACGCCGCTCTTCTCCACCCACCGTGACGTGCTCCACGTCGCCCGCGGCCCGCACCACCCGCTCGATCTCGGCAGCCCCGGCCGCCCCTCCGATGCGGAAGCTGAAGCGCCCGTCGAACTCATCGGCCTCGAACGCCGACTCGGGCGGCGTCACCGCGTGCACCGAACCGACGCCCTGTGCCTTCTTGAGCACGAGCAGCGCGCGCCCGCCCTTGAGCGGCGCTTCGGCACGCAGCGTCACCTGCACCAGCCGCCCCGCCGCGGCCGGCGGTTCGATGACGGCAGCGGGCGCGGGCACCGGGGTCGGGCGCGCGCCGATCCCTCCCCCAACCTCCCCAGCCCTTCCGAGCTGCGCCGCAGCGCCCTCCAGATCGGCCACCACTTCCGCGACGTCGATCTCGTCTTCCCGGCCGACCACGGAGAGCTCTACCGCCTGCTCGAGCGCGTCCCGCGACCGGAACAAGAGCTGCAGCAGCTCGTCGGTGGCGGGTCGTCCTCCGCGGCGCAACAGGTCGAGCAGATTCTCGGCGCGGTGGGCGAGGTCGGTGACACGGGCGTAGCCCATGGTCGCCGCCATCCCCTTGACGGTGTGCACGGCGCGGAAGAGCCCGCCGACGGGCGCGAGGTTCGCGGGGCTGCGCTCCCACTCGAGCAGCAGCTGGTTGCAGGCGCTCAGGTGCTCCCGGCTCTCGGCCAGGAACAGCTCGGCGTACTGCGAGAGGTCCATGGAATCAGCCGAGGACGCGCTGCACGGCCTCGAGGACGCGCGACGGCTGGAACGGCTTCACGACGAAATCCTTCGCGCCGGCCTGGATCGCCTCGACCACGAGGGCTTGCTGGCCCATGGCGCTGCACATGAGGATCTTCGCGTCGGGATCGTTCTTCACAATCTCGCGCACGGCGTCGATCCCGCCCATGTCGGGCATCACGATGTCCATCGTGACGAGATCGGGCTTGAGCTGCCGGTACTTCTCGACCGCCTGGGAGCCCGTTTCCGCTTCGCCCACCACCTCGAAGCCGGCCTGCGCCAGGATGTCGCTGATCATCGTCCGCATGAAGATGGCGTCGTCGCAGACGAGGACAGTGTGGCTCACACATCCTCCCTAGGAAGACAGAATGGGGGTTAGCAGCGCGTCGGTATCGAGAACCACGAAGAGTTGACCGGCGCGGCGCCCGACGGCCCGCACCAGCGTCGGATCGATGCCCGGCAGCGCCTGCCGGCGGTCCAGCGTCTCCCCACCCACCGAAACGAGGTCCACCACTTCGTCGACCGTGAAGCCGAGGACCTTCTTCCCCCCGCCCACCTCGAGGAGCACGGTAGTCCCGGACCCCCCCACTCCACCGTCGGCGGAGGGCTCGGGTTGCCGCAGCGCCCGCCACCCTTCCACCACGGTGACGAGCGTACCCCGCACGTTCACGACCCCCGCCACCACGGGCGGCGCTCCGGGAATCCGGGTCGGCGCGAGCCGCGGCAGGATCTCGCGGACCCGCTCCGCCTCGGCGGCGCAAACGAGGCCACCCACCCGAAACAGGAGCAGTCGGACGACTCCCGCGTCACTCATCCGAAGCGAAGAAGCCAAGATACTGCAAGGGGTTGCGTTGAGCAAGCAAATTCGGATCGGCCGCCGCTTCTCGCAGTGCCGGAACGAGATCGGCAGGCCATTCGGACCGCAGGTCGAGCCGCGCGCCGCTCACCGGATGCGCGAACGCGAGCCGGGCCGCGTGGAGCAGCTGCCGTGGCGCGAGCGCTTCGAGCCGCTCGGCCGCCTGCCGTTGCGACGGCGTGACGCGCCGGCTGCCGCCGAAGGCATACTCCCGGTCCCCCACGACCGGGTGCCCCACGTGCGCGAGATGCACACGGATCTGGTGCGTGCGCCCGGTGCCGAGCGTCACGCGCAACAGCTCGGTTTGCGCGAACCGCGCGGTCACACGCACGTGGGTGACCGCGTGGCGGCCGCCCGCCAGCACCGTCATGCGCTTGCGATCCGTGGGATGGCGGGTGATCGGCGCCTCGATATCCACGGGGCTCTTCGCAAAATGGCCCCACGCGAGCGCGGCGTACACGCGCTCTACCTGGCGCCGCTCGATCATGCGCGCGAGGCGGCGGTGCGCGAGGTCGGATTTCGCGACGAGCAGCAAGCCCGAGGTGTCGCGGTCGAGGCGGTGCACGATCCCGGGTCGCCCTTCGGCGGCACCCTGTGCGAGGGGCGTGCCCCGCTCCACCAGCACGTTGACCAGCGTGTCGTCCCAGTGACCGGGTCCCGGGTGCACGACCAGACCCGCCGGCTTGTCCAGCACCGCGAGGTGCTCGTCTTCGTACGCGAAGGTGAGGTCCCGGTGAGCGGGGGCGTAGCTCTTGGGTGGCGGTTCCTCGGGCGGCAGCTCGACGGTCACCACGGCGCCGCGCTCGAGCTGGACCGAGGCGCGCAGCGGGCGGCCGTCACGCGTGACGCGTTTGTCGGCGATGATGCGGGCGGCGACGGTGCGGGACAGTGCGAGCTGGTCGGCGAGGAACCGGTCGAGGCGCTCGGTCTCGGGGGCGACAACGCAGAAGGTCACGGCGGCCATCAGTGCTGAGCCGCCCCGGCCTCCTTCGCTCGCTCCTGGGCCCGGCCCTCCAGCCAGAGGGAGACCGCGAGCGCGATCGCCCCGACCGTGATCGCGGAGTCGGCGACGTTGAAGGTCGGCCACCGCGTGGCGCCGATCCCCACGTCCACGAAGTCCACGACGCCTTGGGCACTGCGAATCCGGTCGATCACATTGCCGACCGCGCCGGCGCACACGAGCGCCAGGGCGAGCAGCCGGAACCGGTCGCCCGGCCGCGCCGAGATCACCATGGAGCGCAGCACGAACAGCGCCACGATCGCGAGCCCGAAGAAGATCCAGCGCGAGTACGCCTCTCCGCCGAGGCACAGCCCAAACGCCGCGCACTTGTTGTAGACCAGGCGCAGCTGCACGTAGTCGCCGATTACCCGGACCGGCAGGTGGCGCGCCAGCAGGGACTCGGCCAGAAGCTTGGTGACCAGATCGGCCGCGACGACCGCGCCCGCAGTCGTCCAGAACAGCCGTCGGTCAGCGGCGCTTGCCATCTTCTTCCTTCGCTTTGCACTTGATGCACAGCCGGGCGTGCGGCAGCGCGTCGAGCCGCTCGAAGCCGATCTCGTCGCCGCACTGCTCGCACTTGCCGAATTTGTCCGGCGCCTGGAACAGCCGCCGCAGCGCCTGGTTCACGTGCCAGAGGTAGCGCCCTTCTTGCGAAGCGAACAGGAACGCCTTCTCGCGCTCCATGGCGTCGGTGCCCTGATCGGCCATGTGGAACGAGTAGCTCGAGAGGTCGCCGTCGGACGCCTGCAGGCTCGAGTTGAAGGACTCATCGTAGTAGCCGAGCTCCTTCATCACCCGGGCGCGCTCCTCGTGGAGACGCTTCTCGAGGTGGGCCAGCTGCTTCTTGTTGAGCGTGCCCTTGGTCGCCTTGGATTTGGCCTTCGTCTTCGATTTCGTCGGCATTTTATCGCGTACCGCCCTTTCGTCCGTCGTGTCGCCGCAGTGCAATGGTCACCCGGCGAGCCTCGATGTCAACTTCCCGCGTCAGATCCGCTTCATCCAGCACCGTACCGAGCACGAGCTTGCGTGCCAGCGTCTCGCCCTCGACGAACCCCTGGAACGCGGACACGGCTGCGACGATCTCCTCCGCGCCCGCCACGCTGAGCTCGATGCGCGTAGTGTATTCGTACCCCGCCTCCTTGCGGAGGCGCTGGACGCGATTCACCAGCTCGCGCGCCAGGCCCTCTTGGATCAGGTCGTCGGTCAGCCGGGGGTCGACCGCGGCCACGTACGGGCCGTCGGCCTGCACCGCCCAGTCGCTCACCACCTCGCGCGTCACCAGGACGTCCTCCGGCCGGAACTCGAACTCCCCCGACCGAACGGGGTCACCACGTTCGAGCGCCTGCAGCTCGGCCGCCGTGAGCTGCGACACGGCCGCGGCGGCGCGGGGCGTGTCCTTCCCGTAGCGCTTGCCCAGGCTCCGGTATTCCGCCTTCCCCTTCAGCCGCACCAGGTCGTGGTCCGATCCCGCCACCTCGATCGCCTTGGCGTTCACTTCGGCGGCCAGGATATCTAACAGGTCTGCCAAGGCCGGGCCCCGTACCGCCGTCGGGACCACCACCTGAACCTTGGCCACGGGCTGGCGCACGGGGAGCTGCCTGGTCTCCCGGGCGGCGCGCGCCAGGGAGGCGAGCTTCCGCACCGCGGCCATCGCCTGGAGCAGCTCCGGCGCCCGCCGGCCCAGGTCGGTCGGGAACGGCGCCAGGTGCACCGATGCGCCCGCGAGCGCCCGGTGGATCCAGTCGGATACGAACGGCGCCGCGGGCGCGAGCAGCCGCGCCGACGTCACGAGCACCTCGTGCAGCGTCTCCAGCGCCACCGCGTCGGTGGCCCGGTCGGGCGCCCAGAAGCGCGGACGGTTCCGCCGGATGTACCAGCGGGACAGGTCCTCGCCGACGAAGTCCATGATGCCCCGGACGCCGGCGGTCACGTCGTAGTCCGACCACGCCCGGCGCACCTCTCCCACCACTTCGTCGAGCCGCGCGAGCAGCCAGCGGTCCGCCGGCGGCCGCTTTTCGAACGGCGTCGCCGCGGCATCCGTGGGCGGCTTCCAGTCCTCCGCGTAGCGCCGGAAGAACTCGTAGGTGCTGCGAAGCGCGTTGAGAAACCCGCCCGTCACGTCCGGGATCTGGCGGCGATCGAAGCGCTTCGGCAGCCACACCTGGCTCTGGCCGAGCAGGTACAGCCGCACCGCGTCCGCCCCGTATTCCTCGATCACCTCCCAGGGGTTCACCACGTTGCCGCGGCTCTTCGACATCTTCTGGCCCTGCGCGTCGAGCACGAGCTCGTTGACGATCACGTTCTTGTACACCATCGCCTCGAACGCCGTGACCCCGATCGCCAGGAGCGAGTAGAACCAGCCACGCGTCTGATCGACGCCTTCGCAGATGAAATCGGCCGGGAAGTGCGCCTTGAAGTCGGCCTGGTGCTCGAACGGGTAGTGCCACTGGGCATACGGCATGGCGCCCGAGTCGAACCAGGCGTCGATCACCTCGGGCACGCGCCGCATCGTGCCGCCGCACGCCCGGCAGCGCCAGGTGTACTGATCGATCGCCGGTTTGTGGGGGTCGAAGTCCTTGAGCAGCCGTTTCCCCCAGCGCTCCGCCAGGTCAGCGTAAGAGCCGATAACTTCGCGGTGCTCCGCCTCGGCATCGCACTCCCACACGTTGAGCGGTGTGCCCCAGTACCGGTCGCGCGACAGCGCCCAGTCCACATTGTTCTCGAGCCACGCGCCGAACCGTCCGCTCCCCACCTCGGGCGGGTGCCAGGCGACCTGCGCGTTCACCTCGAGCATGCGCGCTTTCGCCGCGGTGGTGCGCACGAACCACGACGTGCGGGCGTAGTACAGGAGCGCCGAGTCGCACCGCCAGCAAAACGGGTAGGTGTGCGTGTACGGCAGCGTCTCGAGCCAGCGCCCCTCGTGCTTCAACCGCTCGATGATCAACCGGTTCGTTTCCTTGTCGGTCACCAGCTTGCCGTTGATCTCCGGCCAGCGCGTGTCCTGAAAAGTGCCGTCGGGGGCCACCGGGTTGACGAACGCGAGGCCGTACTGCTGCGCCACCGCATAGTCGTCGGCGCCGAACGCCGGGGCCATATGGACGAGGCCGGTTCCCTCTTCAGCGGACACGAAGGCGCCGGCCACGACGATGGCCCGCTGGCCCTCCGGGGGCAGCGGTACGACCTCGAGCGGCCGAACGTATTTCTGCCCCACGAGCTCGCGGCCGCGGTAGCCCGCGACCCGTTGCGCCGCGGCCAGCGGCTTGCCGCCCACGTGCACGTGCGCCGCGCGATCGGCGGCCACGATGTAGCGCACGCCGTTCACCTCGTACTCCCCGTACTCGAGCTCCGGGTGCACGGCCACCGCGACGTTCGCGAGCAGCGTCCAGGGCGTGGTGGTCCAGATGACCAGCTGGCGGTTGGGATCGCTCGCGAGCGGGAATGTGACGAACACGGAGTTCGTCTGGACTTCCTCGTAACCGAGCGCCAGCTCGTGCGACGACAGAGCCGTGCCGCAGCGCGGGCAGTACGGCAGCACCTTGTGACCCCGGTACAAGAGCGCCTTGTCGTACAGCCGCTTGAGCAGCCACCACACCGTCTCGATATAGTCGTTGGTGTAGGTGATGTAGGGGTGCTCGTAGTCCAGCCAGTAGGCGATCCGCTCCGACAGGGTTTCCCAGTCGGCCTTGTACTTGAAGACGTTCTCGCGGCACAGGCGGTTGAACTTGTCGACGCCGTACGCCTCGATCTGCTTCTTGCCCGAGATGCCGAGCATCCGCTCGACTTCGATCTCGACCGGCAGGCCGTGGGTGTCCCACCCGGCGATGCGGGTCACGCCCTGCCCCAGCATCGTGTGATAGCGGCACACCAGGTCCTTGATGGTGCGCGCGAACACGTGATGGATGCCCGGGCGCCCGTTGGCCGTCGGCGGCCCCTCGTAGAACACGAACGGCGGACCGTAGCGGGCGGCGTCCTGCGTCTTCTGGAACAAGCGCTCGTGCTTCCACGCCGCGAGGAGCTGCTTCTCCAGCGCGTCGGCCGAGAGCTTGGGATCGAAGAGCGGGTAGGCCATCAGTTGAGGCGCTCCAGCACGCCGCCCACCAATGCGGTGAGCGCGGGCTCCGCGGCCCGCGCCACGGCGATGATCTGCTCGACCGACGTCGGCGCGAGCGCGTCCGGGAGGCACTGGTCGGTGATGATCGACACTCCGAGCACCTTCATCCCCATGTGCACCGCGGTGATGACCTCCGGCACGGTGCTCATCCCGACGACGTCGGCCCCGATGGCGCGGAGCATGCGGTACTCCGCGCGCGTCTCGAGATTCGGTCCGGTGACGGCGACGTAGACCCCCTCGCGCAGCGTGATGCCCCGCTCCAGCGCCACGCCGCGCGCCAGCGCGCGGAGGCCGGCGTCGTACGCCTCCGACAGGTCCGGGAACCGGGGGCCGAGGCGGTCGTCGTTCGGCCCCACGAGAGGGTTCGACCCCAGGAGGTTGATGTGATCCGCGATCAGCATGAGATCGCCGGGACTCCACAGGGGATGCATGCCGCCGCACGCGTTGGAGACCAGCAGCGTCCGCGCGCCGAGCCGCTCGAGCACCCGCACGGGCAATCCGATTTGCTGCGGCGTGTAACCCTCATAGACGTGAAACCGCCCCCGCATCGCCACCACGCTCCGGCCGGCCAGGGTCCCGACGAGCAGCTCCCCGGCATCCGGCCGGCCAGGGTCCCGACGAGCAGCTCCCCGGCATGGCTCTCGACGGTGGAGAGGGGAAACCCCGGGATCTCCCCATAGGGGATCCGCGTCTCCACCGCCACCTCGTCCGCGAGCCCCCCGAGCCCCGTGCCCAGGATGATCGCGACGTCGGGCACCACTCTCGTCCGCGCCCGCACGGCGCGGACCGCCTCGTCGATCATCCGCCCCGCTGGCTGTCCAGTGCGCGCAGCTCCGCGAGCTGGCGCTCGAGCAAGGCGCGGAATCCCGCCACATAGGCCTGGAACTGGCGCTCGACGTCCGCGCTCTTCCGCTCAACCTCCCCCTGGGCGGCCCGCGCCCCGTCGACCACACGCCGCGCCTCGGCCTCCGCCTCGCGCACGATGACCTGGGCCTCGCGCTGAGCCGCCGCGCGCGTCTCCTCGCGGAGCTGCTGCGCCGCGACCAGCGCCTCGTTCATCGCGCGTTCACGCTCCCGGTACACACCCAGCTGCTCCCCGAGCGCCGCCAGTCGCTCCTCGAGCACCGACTTCTCGCGCAGGATCCGCTCGAGCTCGTCGGCGACGCGCACGCGGAAGTCCTCGACGCCGAGCGGCTCGTAGCCGCGCAGGCTGCGGCGGAACTCCTGCTTGCGGACGTCGTGCGGCGTGAGGTGGAAGGCGTCGGTGCTCACGTCGCCGCCCGTTCCCGCGGCCCGAACAGGACGGTACCCAAGCGGATCGCCGTTGCCCCCTCCTCGACCGCTACGCCGTAGTCCGCGGACATCCCCATCGAGAGCGTCGGCAGCCATAAGCCCTCCTCCTGCAAGGTGTCCCGCAGCACGCGCAGTCCACGGAACGTCTGGCGCTGCACGTCCTGGTCGTCGGTGAACGGCGCGATCGTCATCAATCCCTCGAGCGCGAGGTGCGGCTGCGCCGCGACCCGGCGCGCCAACCCCGGTGCTTCGGCCGGCGCGCAGCCGCTCTTCTGCGCCTCCCCTGCCACGTTCACCTGCAGCAGGACGCGCTGCTTCGCGCCGTGCGTTGCCCCCCCCGCGCGCTTGTCCAGCTCCTCCGCGAGCTCGGCCGAATCTACCGAGTGGATCAGCGCGAAGCGCCCGGCCACGTGCTTCGCCTTGTTGCGCTGCAGGTGGCCCACCAGATGCCACGTCGCCCGCCGGCCGGTGGGCGTGTCCAGCTTCTCCAGCGCCTCCTGCACCCGGTTCTCCCCTACGTCGGCGAGGCCGGCGGCGAGCGCCGCCTCCACCGCGTCCAGCCCGAGACCCTTGGTGACGGCGACGATCGTGACCGCGTCCGTCCGACCTGCCGTCGCCTGCCGCCGAGCGATCTCGGCCCGTACGTGGGCCAGCCGCTCGGGCAGGGCGCCAAAATTCATAACCGCAAAAAATAGCCCTGGGCCCAGCCTGAAACAATCGGGGGGGTCAGCTCGCTGGTGCGGTAACTCGTTCCCCGCCTTCGAGGTGCGAGATCGCGCCGGACAGGAGATCGCGCACCTGAGGCGCGGTGAGATGCCGGTGCAACAGCCCGTGGCTCGCGATGGAGATGGTCGAGGTCTCTTCCGACACCACCAGCACGGTGGCATCGGTCTCTTCGGAGAGACCGAGCGCCGCGCGGTGGCGCGTGCCGAGCGACTTGTCGGCGACCTTGAACTGGGTGAGGGGCAGCACGCAGCCGGCGCCGATGATGCGATCGCCGCGGACCAGCACGGCGCCGTCGTGCAGGGGGGAGTAGGGCGTGAAGATCGTCGTCAGGAGATCGGCGGAGACCTTGGCCTCCATCGGCACCCCCGACGAGATGAACTCCTCGAGACCGATGTCGCCTTCCACGGCGATGATGGCGCCCGTGCCGGCGCGCGACAGCCGGTCCATGGCCTCCGCGATCTCCTCGGCCACCGACTGGCGCTCGCTCTGTGAGAAGCGCCGCATCAAGCGGGACTGGCCGAGGCGCGCCAACGCGTTCCGCAGCTCCGGTTGGAACACGACCACGGCCGCGAACGCGCCGAAGGTGAACACGTAGGAGAGCAGCGCGCTGATCATGGTGAACTTGGCGAGCAGCGCCCCGAAGTAGGCGACCGACAGAATCATCACGCCGACGACGATCGACATCGCCCGCGTCCCCACGAGGAACAAGAGGAAACGATAGATCACGAACGCGACGAGAATGATCTCGACCACGTCCGGCCAGAACCGGGGGATGAGGAACTGGTAGGCTTCGAGGTTCAATTTGAGCTCGTGGTCGCCCCAGCCACCTGCAGCGCCTCGCGCGCGAGCGCCGCGTCGTGCACCCGGAACAGGCGGGCGCCGCGTTCCCACGCGAGAGCGCACGCCACGGCCGTCGCGCGGTCGCGATCCTCGACCGGTCGCCCTGTGGCGGCCCCGAGGAACCGCTTGCGGGACGGTCCCACCGCTACAGGATAGCCCAAGGCTACGACGGTTGCCAGCTCATCGAGCAGCCGGAAGTTCTGCTCGGGGGTCTTCGCGAACCCGAAGCCCGGGTCCACCACGACCCGCTCCCGCGCGACGCCCCCTGCTTCCGCCCGCGCCGCCGCCGCGCCGAGCTCCGCCGCCACCTCCGCCGCCACGTGCCGGTACACGGCGAGCGAGTCCATGGTATCCGGCGTGCCACGCATGTGCATCAGGATCATCCCGGCCTGGGCGGCGCCCACGACGCCCGCGAGCGCCCCATCGAATGCCAGCCCCGACACGTCGTTCACCACGGCGGCGCCCGCGGCGAGTGCGGCGCGCGCCACCGCGGCCTTGCGAGTGTCCACCGAAACGGGGCCCAGGCCCCGGCGCACCAGCTGCTCGATCACGGGCGCGACCCGCCCGATCTCTTCCTCCGCCATCACCGGCGCGGCGCCCGGCCGCGTGGACTCTCCCCCCACGTCCAGCAGCTCGCACCCGTCGGCCACCAGCCGCTCCGCCTGGGCCACCGCGCGGTCCACCGTCGCGAAGCGCCCGCCGTCGGAGAAGGAGTCCGGCGTCACATTCACGATACCGATCAGAATGGGGTGATCGAGGCTGAGG
>Ga0193755_1000019_pt1 | contig 46767 bp, 49 predicted proteins | sample H1a2metaG_FD_144921 | JGI IMG/M metagenome (GOLD analysis project Ga0193755, IMG submission 144921) | Soil microbial communities from a riparian zone of the East river system, Colorado, United States - H1a2 | ecosystem: Environmental > Terrestrial > Soil > Riparian zone | place: USA: East River...
TGTTCACGGACGGTCTCGCGGATGCGCGGGGCCCGAACGGCGAGCGGTTCGGCGAGCAGCGCGTGCTGAGCCACGTGGTCAACCTTCGGGCGCGTCCCGCGCGGCATATTCTCGAAGCGGTCTTCACGGATATCGCCGCATTTACCGACGGCGCGCCCGCCAACGACGACCGCACACTCGTGTTGCTCAAAGTCTGAGACGACTCGGCCAGCATTTTCTCAAAGACCCCGCGATCTTGCGGAGGATTGTTGATGCGCTCGATCCTGTGCCGGGCGAGCAGGTGCTGGAAATTGGACCGGGGCAGGGGACGCTCACGCAGGAGCTGCTGGGCCGTGGCTTGAAGGTGATCGCGATCGAGAAAGACCGACGACTCGCGACGACACTCAAGCTGGCCAATCTGCAGGTGGTTGAAGGCGACGCGTTGCAGGTCGCATGGCCGCACGTCGCCAAGATCGTCGGCAACATCCCCTATTACATCACTTCCCCATTAATCGATAAGGCGCTCACGCCGCCGCTTCCCGAGCGGATCGTGTTTCTCGTGCAGGACGAGGTGGCGGATCGCATGGCGGCTCCGCCGGGCGGGAAGACCTACGGGGCCTTGTCGGTCGGGGTGCAGGTGGTGGCACGGGTGGAGAAGCTCTTCACCCTGGCACCGGGCGCGTTCCGGCCACGCCCGAAGGTGCGGAGTGCATTGATTCGTCTCACGCCGCTCGCCCAGCCCCTGGTCATGGACGTGGAGATTGCGCCGCTCCGCGCGTTCGTGACCGCGTGCTTCAGCAAGCGTCGCAAACAGCTCAAGAATGTGGTTCCGGGAGTGGACCTCGAAGCGATGGGGTTCGATCCGACGATCCGGCCGGAGCGTCTGCCGCCCGAAGCATTCGTGCGGCTCCTGCGCCGAGCCCTCCCCTCCCGTTGACATATCAACAATTATTGATATGTTCCGGCCATGCGCCGTGCACAGCTCCTCCGCGTTGCCAAAAAGTGGCCTCGTGCCCCTCGGGCAGTGCCAACCGCTCACGCATTGGCCACCGAGCTGGCCCATGTAGGCCAATGGTTTCACGCGATGTCTGACGTGACCCGGCTGCAGATCCTGCAAATGCTGTCGCACAAGGAACGCTGCGTCTGTGAGCTGCAGCAGGTCCTCGAGATCGAGCAACCCCACCTGTCGTTTCATCTGAAGGCGCTGAGGGAAGCAGGGCTGGTCACCGATCGCCGAGACGGGAAGTGGATGTACTACAGGATCAATCCTGAGGTAATGGAGCACATCGTCACGTTTACGCGATCGGTGAAACCCGGCAAACACGCCGGAAGCTGCGCCCTCGCCTGCTGCACATGAGGAGCATATGACGATCAAAGACACCGTCAGAGAGAAGTACGCCGAAGCCGCGATCAAAGTGCTGGGTGGTGCGTGTGGGTGTGACCCCGTCACGGAGAACCTTTACGACGCGGCGCAGACCAGCGGTCTTCCGGAGGGCGCGGTGCTCGCTTCGCTCGGCTGCGGCAATCCCACCGCGCTGGCGGATCTCCACGAGGGTGAAGTCGTCCTAGACCTCGGCTCGGGTGGCGGCATCGATGTGCTGCTCTCCGCCAGGCGCGTCGGTCCCACCGGCAAAGCCTACGGGCTCGACATGACCGACGAGATGCTCACGCTCGCACGAGAGAATCAGGCCAAGGCGGGGGTAACGAACGTGGAGTTTCTCAAAGGTGAAATCGAGAACATCCCGCTGCCCGCGAACGCCGTCGATGTAATCATCTCGAATTGCGTGATCAATCTGTCTGCGGACAAGGGCCGCGTGCTCAAGGAAGCCTTCCGTGTGCTGCGGCCCGGCGGCCGGTTTGCGGTGTCCGATGTCGTCTGTCGGGGCGAGGTTCCCGACGCAATACGCCGCAACATGGAGCTCTGGGTCGGCTGCATCGCCGGGGCGCTCGAGGAAAACGAGTACCGGCGCCTGCTCCAAGAGGCCGGCTTCGCGGAGGTCGACGTAGAGCCGACGCGGATCTACGAGTTCAAGGACGCGGGCATCGAGGAGGTGTTGGCGCGCGAGATCACCGGCCGCATGATGGGCGCGTTCATCCGCGCTCGGAAGCCTGTGTGACGCTGTGCTCCTCGCCCTCCCGGCTCTTGCGCCGGAGTCGCCAATTGTGAAATAGTTCACAATGCGGAAGATCTCCGACAGCACCGTACGGCGGCTGTCTGTCTACCTGCGCTTTCTCGAGCAGGCCAAATCCCCCACCATCTCGTCCGGGGAGCTGGCTCGCCTGGGTGGCACCACCTCCGCACAAGTCCGCAAAGACCTCTCCTTCTTCGGCTCGTTCGGCAAACGCGGCCTCGGTTACGCCGTCCCGGAACTGACCCGTCGCATCCGCGACATCCTCGGCCTGGAGCGCGGCTACCGCGTCGTACTGGTCGGTGCAGGCCGAATGGGTGGCGCGCTGGTTCAGTACCACGGCTTTCGCCAGCGCGGTTTTCACATCACCGCGATCTACGATCAGGACGCGCGGAAAATCGGGTCGCGCTGGAATGGCCTGGTCGTGCGCGACGTCAAACATCTCGAATCGGACCTCAAGAAAGATCCGAGCGACATCGCCATCGTCGCGACGCCCGCCGAGTCGGCGCAACAGGTGGTCGATCGGCTTGTGAGAAGTGGCGTGAAAGCGATCCTCAACTTCGCACCCGTGCCGCTCAATGTGCCGCCGGATGTCGAAGTCAAGACCGTGAACATGGCATTGGAATTGGAGACGCTGAGCTACTCTCTGGCTAACCGTTAGCTTTCCCCCATGCCCCGCGTCCACGTCACGTCCGAAATCGGCGCGCTTCGGTCAGTTCTGGTCCACACCCCCGGCAAAGAGCTCGTGGCCGTGACCCCCGGCACGCGCGAAGACTACCTCTACGACGACATCATCGACCTCGAGATCGCGCAGCGCGAGCACCGCCGCCTGGTCGCGGTCCTGGAGCGCTTCGCCGAGGTCCATGAAGTGCGGGACACGCTGGTCGAGATTGCGGGACGGCCGGAAGTCCGCGAATTCCTCACCACGCGCGCACTCGAGGTGATTCCCTCCGATGCGCTCGCCAGACAGATGGCCGCGCTGTCCTCGGAGGACTTCGTGGCGCTCATGGTCGAGGGGGCGCTCGAGGACGGCGGGCCAATCGCGCGCGCGCTGAACGAGGTCGCATACGCGCTCCCGCCGCTGCCGAACCTCTTCTTCACCCGCGACGTCGGCATCGTGATCGGCGAGCACGCGATCATCGGGTCGATGCGCCACGGCGTGCGCTGGACGGAAGAGCTGCTGATCAAAGCGCTGTTCCGCTACGACCAGAAGTTCGAGAACGCCGGCATTCTCTACGACGGCTCCGATGAAAAGCGCATCAACTACACGCTCGAAGGTGGGGACGTGCATCCCATCCGCCACGACCTGCTGGTCCTCGGCTTCAGCGAGCGCTCGAGCCCGGCCGCGCTCGATCTGCTCTGCGACCTCGTCTTCGCCAATTGCAATGTGACCGACGTGATCATCGTCGTGCTCCCCGCCGAGCGCACCGCGATCCATCTCGACATGATATTCACGCAGGTGGACCGCGAGCTGTGCATCGTCTACCCGCCCCATTTCGTGGGGCCCGAGCGGCTGGCGGTACTGCACCGCCGCAAGCGCTCCAAGGGCGTGAAAGAGGTCCCCAACTTCTTTGCCGCGCTGCAGGCCGTGGATCAGCCGCTCGAGCCGATCTTCTGCGGCGGCAATCAGCGCACCCTGCAGGAGCGCGAACAGTGGGCGTCTGCCTGCAACTCGTTCGCGGTGCGGCCCGGTGTCATCTTGAGCTACGACCGCAACGACGCGACACTCGCCGAGCTGACCAGTGCCGGCTTTCGCGTGATGACGGCCGACGAGACGCTGAAAGATGGCGAGCGTGCGGTGATTACGATCGAAGGCGGCGAGCTGGTGCGCGGCGGTGGCGGGCCCCGCTGCATGACCCTTCCCCTGCGACGAGACGATCTCTGAACGGCCTCGCAGCGGTCCCGGCATCGTCCCTGACATCCCGCGCGCTGTCGTTCTTGCAAAGCGGGCCCGCGGCGAGTCTCGCAATCGTGCGCGACGTCCTGGGCATCGCCCAGGCGAACCGCCACACCGCCGATCGCATCGCGGCTGCGCTGCTCGCGCCCGATCCCCGCTTCGGACGCACCACCGACGGCCGGTGGACGGTGGCCACGCCGCCCAGCAGTGCCAGTCCCGTCCTCGAAGCCTGCCGGTGGGCGGTCGTCGACGTCGAAACCACCGGCGTCCGCGCCTTTAGCGGCGACCGCATCATGGAAATCGCCGTCGTCATGCTCGACGGCACCGTCGCCTTCCACTCGCTCGTCAATCCGGGCATCCCGATTCCGCAGTTCGTCGCCGGGTTGACCGGGATCGACGCGAAAATGGTGCGCGATGCGCCCACGTTCGACGCCATCGTCGATCGCCTCCTCGCGGCGCTCGAGGGCTGCGTCTTCGTCGCGCACAACGCGCGGTTCGATTGGGCGTTCGTGTCGACCGAGATCGAACGGGCGACCGGGCTGCTGCTCCAAGGGCCGCGCGTGTGTACCGTGCGGTTAGCACGGAAGCTGCTGCCGGATCTGCCCCGGAGAAACCTCGATACCGTCAGCTATCACTTCGGAATCGAGATCGAGGGACGCCATCGCGCGACGGGAGACGCCGTCGCCGCCGCCAAATGCCTGGGCAAGCTGCTGAGACTGGCGCAGGGTAACGGAGCCACGACGCTTGCCGCTCTCAACAACCTTTAAAGTCGGCCGCCTCACCTGCCATGCCCTCGAGGCGGGCACGCAGCGCCTCGACGGTGGCGCCATGTTCGGCATTGTCCCCAAGGCGCTCTGGGCCCGCCGCGCTCCTCCCGACGATCGCAATCGCATCCCGCTGGCGTTGCGGTGCCTGCTCATCGAGCATGACGACGGCCTGGTCCTCATCGACACCGGCATCGGCAACAAAGAGAACAGCAAGTTCATCGACATCTACGGCGTTGATAATGCTGGCCAGGATGGCAGAACCAAGTTGGAAGACGCGCTGCGCGAGTTGGGCCACGGCCCCGACGACATTCGCTGGGTGATCAATACGCACCTGCACTTCGATCACGCGGGCGGCGACAATCGGCTCGACCCCGCCGGGAAGATCGGCCTCGCCTTTCCCAAAGCCCGCTACGTCGTGCAAAAAGGCGAGCTCGACTTTGCGCGCCATACCAACGAACGCACCGCCGGGAGCTACCTCGCCCCCAATTTCCAGGGCGTCCCGTTCCAGCTGATCGACGGCGAGGTGGAAATCCTGCCCGGCATTCGGGCCCTCCCGACGCCGGGGCACGTGCCGTATCACCAGTCCATTCTTATCGACAGCGGCGGCGAGAAAGCCTGCTTCGTCGCCGATGTCGTGCCGACCGCCGCCCACCTCCCGCTCCCCTGGATCATGGGCTACGACCTCCAGCCGCTTGTGACGCTCGAGACTCGCCGCCGGCTGTACCAGCGCGCGGAGGCCGAGCAGTGGCTGCTCGTGTTCGAGCACGACCCGACGATTGTCAGCGGCCGACTGGGAAAAGAAGGGAAGGGCGTCGGGCTTGTGAACGAGAAACGACTGGACTAACTTGCCGTCCACAATATGGTAAGTGGGCGTGATGACGCCCCACCCATTGCCTCTCTCATGGAGGGAGTGCTCCAGGGTTCCGAAACCCCACGGCTAGCGGCGTGGGGCGCAGCGGATCTGGGGCAACCTGGGTCCGTTTTTACTTGGTAAAAGGAGACCGCACACCTGCCACCTCTCGAGAACAACAGCAAAGCACCGCGCACCCGCGTCAATCGGCAGATCCGGATCAGTCCGGTGCGGGTGATAGCGGACAACGGCGACCAGCTGGGGGTGCTGACGATCGATGAAGCGATCGCCGCCGCGAACGAACGGGGTCTGGATCTCGTGGAAGTCGCACCGCTCGCCCGGCCCCCCGTCGTCAAGATCATGGACTATGGGAAGTTCAAGTTCGAGCAGGCCAAAGCGGCGCGGGCCGCCAAGAAAAAGCAGCACGTGATTCATCTGAAAGAAGTGAAATACCGCCCCGGGATCGACGATCACGATTTCGACTTCAAGACCCGGCATGCGCGGGAGTTCTTGGAGGACGGCAACAAGGTGAAGGTGACGATGATGTATCGCGGCCGGCAGATGGCGCACATCGAGCTCGGCCGGGAAGTCTTGGATCGTGTCGCGCAGGAACTGAAGGACATCGGCAAGATCGAGCAGGAACCGAAGCTCGAGGGCCGGAACATGTCGATGGTCCTCGCACCGAAATAGGAGTTGCAATGCCAAAGATGAAAAGCAAGCGCGCCCTGAGAAAGCGGATCAGGCTCACGGGCACCGGCAAGCTGCGCCGTTACCGTGCCTACAAGCGGCACATCCTGACCTCGAAGCATCCGAAACGGAAGCGTCACCTGCGCAAGGCGACGCTCGTCTCGCATGCCGATCGACGCCTCAAGCGCCTGCTGCTGGCGTAGGGAGAGCTCATGCCTCGCGTCAAAAGCAACGTCGCGCGCCTGAAGCGCAAGAACAAGGTGATGAAGCTCGCCAAGGGCTACTGGGGCGGGCGCAGCAAGCTCTGGAAGGCGGCGAAAGAAGCGACCGAGCGGGCGGCCAAGTACGCCTATCGGGATCGCCGCAGCAAAAAGGTGGAGTTCCGGCGCCTCTGGATCACGCGGATCAACGCCGCGGCGCGCCTGCACGCGCTCTCGTACAACAAGTTCATGAATGGACTGCGCAAGGCCGGCGTCGAGGTCAATCGCAAAGTCCTCGCCGATCTCGCCGTTCGGGACCCGGCGGCGTTTGAACAGCTGGCGGAGGTCGCTAAGAAGGCCCTTTAATCATGAGCGACCTCCTAGCAGCTCTGAATTCGCTGCGGGAGCGTCTGAAAGAGATTCCGCAGGCGAACGAACGCCGGCTCCAGGAGCTCAAGACCGAGCTCCTGGGGCGCAAGGCCGGCGCCCTCACCGAAATTCTGAAGGCCCTCCCCGGTCTCGACTCCGAGACGCGCAAACGCGTGGGAGGTGAGGCCAACGCTCTGAAGCGCGAGCTCGAGCACGCTATCGAAGAGCGTGAGCGCGAACTCAAGCGCGGCGCCACCGCGCTCGCCGACGTCGATCTCACGCTACCCGGCCGGCCCCAGTGGCGCGGCGGCGTCCACATCGTCACGCAGGTCGTGGACGAGATCTGCGACATCTTCAAAGAGCTCGGCTTCACGCGCGTCGTCGGCCCCGAAGCCGAGACCGAGCACTACAATTTCTACGCGCTGAACTTCCCCAAAGACCATCCGGCGCTCGACGCGCAGGACAGCTTCTATCTGGGCGGCGACGTCCTGCTGCGCACGCACACCTCGCCGGTGCAGATCCGCACCCTCGAGACCTATCCACCGCCGATTCGCATCGTCGTCCCGGGGCGCTGCTACCGCCGCGACCCGTTCGACGCGTCGCACTCGCCGGTGTTCGAGCAGATCGAAGGTTTTGCCGTGGACGAAGGCATCACCTTCGTCGATTTCAAGGCGACTCTGGCCACCTTCGCGCGGCGGATCTTCTCGCCCACGACGAAGGTGCGCTTCCGGCCGTCCTACTTCCCGTTCACCGAGCCGTCGGCCGAGATGGACGTGCAGTGCCAGATCTGCGGAGGGTCGGGCTGCGCCGCCTGCAAACAGACGGGCTGGATGGAAATCCTCGGCTCCGGCATGGTGCATCCCGCCGTCCTCGAGAACAGCAAGGTCGACAGCGAGAAGTACACCGGCTTCGCGTGGGGCATGGGACCCGAGCGCATCGCGATGCTGCGCTACGGCATCCCCGACATCCGGCTCTTCTTCGACAGCGACGTGCGGTTCCTGGAACAGTTCATCCGATGATTGTGTCGCGCCGCTGGCTCGAAGCCCTGCTCGGCCGCTCGCTCGAGGGCAAGGATGTCGCTGATCGCCTCGCGCGCCAGGTCGCGCCGGTCGATGGCGTCGTGCCGATCCATCAGGACCTGCGCGACGTGCTCGTCGGGCGCGTGCTCGAGGTCAAGCAGCATCCCAACGCCGACCGGCTATCGCTCTGCATGGTGGACGCAGGCGGCGCGCCGCTCGAAGTCGTCTGCGGCGCTCCCAACGTCCAGGCAGGGAAGTCCTACCCGTTTGCGCCGGTCGGTGCGACGCTCCCCGGTGGGCTGAAGCTCGAGCGCCGCAAGATCCGCGGCGTCGAGTCGAACGGCATGCTCTGCTCGGCGAAAGAACTCGGCCTCGGTGTCGACCAGGCGGGGATCCTGGAGCTGCAAACTGACGCTCCGCCCGGAACGCCGTTCCTGGAAGCGGTTCCGATCGCTGATGAACAGATCTTGATCGATGTATCGGCGAATCGGCCGGACCTTCTCTGTCATAAAGGGGTCGCGCGGGAATTGGCTGTGAGTCTTGGAGCGACCGTGAAGCTCCCACCGATTCCAACGTCCGGGACCAAATCACCGATTGCGCGCAAGGACCGTGGTGTCGTGGATGGTGTTGAGGTGCGGGTCGAAGACCCCGAAGGTGCGCCCCGTTACATGATTGCAGTCATCCGAGGTGTCAAAGTACAGCCTAGCCCTCCCTGGCTAGCGACCCGGCTGCAGAGCATCGGCCAACGCTCCGTCAACAACATCGTCGACGCGACGAACTACATCCTGTTCGAGGTCAATCAGCCACTGCACGCCTTCGATCTGGCGAAACTGCGCGGACCAGCCGTTGTGGTGCGCCGCGCGAAGCCAGGCGAGCAGATCGTCACACTCGACGGCGTTAGTCGGAAGCTGACCACCGAGATGACCGTCATCTGCGACGCTGAGCGGCCCACGATCGTGGCCGGTGTCATGGGCAGTGCCGAGTCCGAATTAACCGAGAGCACCACTGACATCGTGCTCGAAGCCGCCTACTTCCAGCCGACTCGCATTCGGCGCACTCGGCGCGCCCTCGGCCTGTCGAGCGAGTCGAGCTATCGTTTCGAGCGAGGGCTAGACATGCTCGCGATGCCCGACGCACTGGGACGCGCCATCGACCTGATCCGCGTGATCGCCGGCGGCGAGATGCGCGAACCGCCCATCGACCTGTGGCCCGAGTCGCAGAAGCCGCGCTCCGTCTTCCTGCGCGAAGCGCGCGTCAGTCACCTCCTCGGCGTGCCGGTGCCTCGGAAGGAAATCGAGCGGCTCCTGTCCGCCGTAGGCTTCGTCGCCGCGCCCAAGGACGACCGCATGGCGGTCCAGATTCCGGGCTGGCGGCCCGACGTCACACGCGAGGTCGACCTGATCGAAGAAGTCGCTCGGCTGCGCGGCTACGACTCCTTCCCGGACGAGCTGCGGCCCTATCGTCCCGGCACCGTCCCCGACGCGCCCGCCGAGCTGACGCTGCGGCGCATCCGGGAGCAGCTCGTGGCGAGCGGAGGCGGCCTCCTCGAGGCTCGGACCCTCCCGCTTGGTCCAGCCGACGGCCCCGACGCCGTGCCGGTGCTGAACCCGCTCTCCGCCGAAGAAGCCCATCTGCGCAGCCGGCTGCTGCCCGGCCTGATCCGTCGCGTGGAGCACAACTGGAGCGTGGGACAGCGTGACATCCGCCTCTTCGAACTCGGCACCGTGTTTCGAAAATCCCCCACTGGGGCTCGTCCAATAGAAGAGCTGAGTCTCGCGATCGTGCTGACCGGGGCGCGGCATCCGGCGCATTGGACCGATGGTACCAACGCTGCGAAACTACCTGATATGGACATATGGGACCTAAAGCAGCACTTTGAGTTAGCTGTAGGGCTGACAGCGCCCTCGCACGACGTGCAACCAGTCGCCAATGGCTCCGGCTGGGTCGCGTCCGTGGGCATGGCCGCGCCACTCGAAGCGGACGCGCCCAAGTGGGCCGGGCGGCTGTTTGGACTCGAGGTTCGGATCATCGTCGCGCCGGCGCGTCCGGTGCGCTATCAGTCGTTGCCGACCCAGCCGCCTGTCGTGCGGGACATTTCCCTGGTGCTGCCGGGAGGCGTAACGGCGGCGGTGGTGGAAGCGGTGTTGCGCCGTGAGGGCGGGACGTTGCTCGAGCGGCTGGATGTGCTGGACGAGTACCGTGGAGCTGGTTTGCCGGCAGGGACGCGCGGCGTCACGTGGCGCTGCACGTTCCGCGCGCCTGATAAGACGTTGACCGAACGCGAAGCAGTTGACGTGCTTGAAAGGATGTTGCGAGCAGCGGAGGCCGAACTTGACGTACGCCGGCGACAGGCCTGATGTCCGGGACGCGATCGATCAGCTCGAAGCTATCGTCCGCGACGTGGCGGAGGAGCTGGCGGGATGGCGGTCCCGCGCTCAAAAAGCCGAGTCGGAGCTGAAGACCCGCGGCAGCCCGGTCAAAAACACCGAGCTGGAGTCGGAGAACAAGGCGCTGCGGCAGCGGGTCGAAGGGGCGCGCACACGCGTTCACGATCTCATGCAACGACTTTCGTTTCTGGAAGAACAGGCGCGAGACAATGGAGGACATAAGTGACGGCGAAGAAGCACGCCGTCCGGGTGATGATCGGCGGGGAGGAGTACACCGTCCGCTCCGATCTGGCGCCCGAGTACACGCGCGAAGTCGCCGCCTATCTGGATCAGGCGTTGAAGAAGGTGCTGAGTCAGGGACCGTTGGTGGAAACGCATAAAGCCGCGATCCTGGCGGCGCTCGATATCACGAACGAGTTGTTCCAGGCCAAGCAGACAGAACGTGAGGTAGCGGCGCGGCTGGCAGCCGTCGCCGACGACCTCGCCAAAATGCTGCCGCCGGCCAAGCGGAAAGCGCTGACCGCCGGCTGACAACCCTCGTGCACTCCCCAGTGGGAGGGCGCGCGCTGGAGATAGATCCATGGAACAGTGGTCGAGTCTAGTCGCGGCCGTTCTGAGCGGCGTGCTTTTAGCAGCGGTGATCTTCTACGTCTGGGGCCGGCGCGTCGAGCGTCGAGCGGCCGACACCAGCCAACGCCTTGTCCTCGCGGCGAAAGAAGAGCTCATGTCGGTCCGCGAGAACCTCCACAAGAGCCTCGACCAGAAGCTCGCCGGCGTCGACCGCCGCGAGGCGGAGCTGCACAAGACCGAGCAGCAGCTCCAGGACCGCGCGCGCGCGCTCGACAAACGCCAGCAGGAGATCGGCGCGCGGCTCGAGCAGGTTGCGGGGCTGACGGCGCAGGAAGCCAAGCTCGAGCTCGTTACCCGCCTCGAGACCGAGGCGCGCGACGAAGCGGCCGCGCTGGTGCGCAACATCACCGAGCAGGCCAGGAAGAACGCCGATCGCGAGGCGAAGAAGATCATCGCGCTCGCGATCCAGCGGATCGCCGCCGAGCAGACGGCCGAGTCGAGCGTCTCGGCGGTACTGCTGCCGTCGGACGAAATGAAGGGCCGCATCATCGGCCGCGAGGGCCGCAACATTCGCGCGTTCGAGGCCGCCACCGGCGTCGACGTCATCATCGACGACACGCCCGATACGGTCGTCGTGTCCTGCTTCGAGCCGGTGCGCCGCGAAGTCGGCCGTCTGGCGCTCGAGCGCCTCATCGCCGACGGCCGCATTCATCCGGGCCGCATCGAAGAGATCGTGCAGAAGGCGAAAGCGGACGTCGACAAAAGCATTGTCGAAGCGGGAGAGCAGGCTGTCTATGACATCGGCATCCGCGGCATGCACGCCGAGCTGGTGAAGCTCGTCGGCCGGATGAGATACCGCACGTCGTACGGCCAGAACATCCTCGAGCACTCCAAGGAAGTCGCGCATCTCGCCGGCATGATGGCCGCCGAGCTGAAGCTCGACGTGAACATGACCAAGCGCGGCGCGCTGCTGCACGATGTCGGGAAAGTGCTCACGCACGAGCACGACGGCACGCACGTGCAGCTCGGCGTCGAGATGGCGACCAAGTACGGGGAGCATCCGACGGTCATCAACTGCATCGCCGCGCATCACGACGACGTGCCGCACGAATCCCCGGTCAGCGTCATCGTGCAGGCGGCGGACGCCATTTCGGGCTCGCGCCCGGGGGCGCGGCGCGAGGCGTTCGAGACGTACGTGAAACGGCTCGGCGATCTCGAGAAACTCGCGTCGGAGTTCAAGGGCGTCGAAAAGGTGTTCGCGATCCAGGCGGGCCGCGAGGTCCGCGTCGTCGTGACGCCGGAGGCTGTCGATGACGCCGCGGCGGCGCGGATGACGGACGAGATTGCGCGCAAGATCGAACGCGAGCTCCAGTACCCGGGGCAGATCAAGGTGGTCGTGATTCGGGAGACACGGGCGGTGGGCGTTGCCCGCTAATCTCATCGACGGCAATGCCGTCGGAACTGCGATGCGGACAGAGCTAGGAGCAGAGATCACCAGGCTCAAGAAAGCCGGCATCACGGCAGGCCTCGCCGTCGTGCTCGTGGGCGACAACCCCGCCTCGCAGGTCTACGTGCGAATGAAGGGCAAGGCGTGCGACGAAGCCGGCCTGTACCACGAGACGATCAAGCTTCCCAAGGATACGAGTGAAGCGGACCTGATGGCGTTGCTCGAGCGGCTCAATGCCAACTCCAAGATCCACGGCATTCTCGTCCAGCTGCCGCTCCCCAAACAGATCGACACCAATCGCGCCTTGCACCGCATCGACCCTCGCAAGGACGTCGACGGCTTTCATCCTGAGAACGTGGGGAAGGTCGTTGTCGGCGATCCCACAGGCTTTCGCCCGGCGACGCCCTACGGCGTGCAGCAGCTCCTGATCCGCACGGGTGTGGAGACGAAAGGGGCGCACGCCGTCGTGGTCGGGCGATCGAACATCGTCGGCCGGCCGATGGCGGCGCTACTGCTACAGGATGGCCCCGGCGGAAATGCCACCGTCACCGTGTGCCACTCGCGCACGCGCCACATCGAGCAGCACACGCTCCAGGGCGACATCCTCATCGTGGCGATCGGCAAGCCGGAATTCGTGACCGGCGACATGGTGAAGCCGGGCGCCGTCGTCATCGACGTCGGCGTCAATCGCGTCGACGATCCGTCGCGCAAGCAGGGCTACCGTCTCGTCGGCGACGTAAAGTTCCAGGAAGCGAAGCAGGTCGCCTCGGCGATCACCCCCGTTCCCGGCGGCGTCGGCCCGATGACGATCACGATGCTGCTGTACAACACCGTCCAGGCGGCGCGGCAGTGGGCCAACCCCTAGACATTTTTGCGGCCGCTTCTGCGGAAGGGGCTTGGACAGTCAGCGAGGTGACGACTCGGGCGAAGAACGTCATCGAGGCGGGGTTGCCGCCACTATGGGTGCGCGGCGAAATCGCCAACTTCCGGCCGTGGCGGACCGGTCACTGGTATTTTTCCCTGCGCGACAAGTCTGCCCAGATCGACTGCGTCATGTTTAAGAAGGAAAACTTCCGCCTGACCCCGCCCACCGACGGAATGCAGGTCTTCGTGTTCGCGCGACCATCCATGTACGAACCCAAGGGTGGTTTCCAACTCATCGTCAGCGAGCTGCTGTCCACCGACCAGGGCGGGCTGTGGAAGCTGGCGTTCGAGAAGGCGAAAGCCGCGCTGACCAAGGATGGCCTGATCGATCCCGCGAGAAAGCGGCGCCTCCCGCCGTTCCCGCGCCGCATCGCCGTCGTCACGAGTCCCGATGGTGCCGCGCTGCGCGACATCCAGGCCATCATCGGCCGCCGCTGGCCCATCGCCGAGCTGATCATCGTGCCGGCGCAGGTGCAAGGAGCCAAGGCCGAGGGATCAGTCTGCTCGGCGCTGAATCGCATCGCGCGCTTGCCGGTCGATGTTCTGATTGTCGCTCGAGGGGGCGGGTCCGTCGAGGATCTGTGGGCGTTCAACAGCGAGCGCGTCGCCCGCGCCGTCGCCGCCATGCCGATGCCGGTGATCTCCGCGATCGGCCACGAGACCGACGTGACGCTGTGCGATCTTGTTGCCGACCTGCGCGCTCCGACGCCATCCGCCGCGGCCGAGGCCGCCACACCGGATCGGGTCGAGGTATTGGCGCAATGCGGCGTGCTGGGCCAGCGACTGGCCCGCGCGTTACGCATGGCCTCCCGTCATGTGGTCGAACGGCTCGATCGGTTCGGCGATCGGCTGGTCCGTTGCATGGACCATCGCCTCGAGCAGTCCGGCGCACGGCTCACGGCGTTCGGCGCGCGCCTCGACGCACTGAGTCCGTTGCGCGTGCTGGGTCGCGGCTACGCAGTGGCGCGGGACGAGAATGGCAAGATCTTGAAGCGAGTCGCCCAGCTGCCCTCCGGGAAGGAATTCCGACTGCGCGTGACGGACGGAGAGGTGCATGGCCGAGTTCAGTAAGCAGCTCGAGCGCCTGGAAGCGATCGTGCGCCGCCTCGAATCCGAAGACCTCGATCTGGACGAGGCGCTGAAGCTGTTCGAGGAAGGCGTCGAGCGGCTGCGGGTCGCGCGCGAGCAGCTGACACAGGCGGAGCTCAAGGTCAAAAAAGTCCTCGAGATTGAAAGCCCTAGCTAAATACCTCGCGGACGCCCGCGCCCGGGTCGACAAGGTGTTGGCGGCGGCCGGCACGACGGGAGACGAGGTCGTCCGCTACAGTCTGCTCGGCGAAGGGAAGCGCTTGCGTCCCACGCTGCTCTTCGCGGCGCACGAAGCCCTCAACGGGTCCTCGTCCGCCGGCGTCGCCGAGCTGGCCGCCGCGGTCGAAGTGGTTCACGCCTATTCGCTGGTCCACGACGATCTCCCATGCATGGACAACGACGACCTGCGGCGCGGACGGCCCACGGCGCACCGCGCCTTCGACGTGTCGCGGGCCACACGCGCCGGCTACGACATGGTGGCGCTCGCGGCGCGCGTGATGGAGCGGGGGCTGGCCCTGCTCGCCCTGCCGGACGCGCGGCGCCGCGAGATCGCGCTCGCGCTGTTTCGCGCGGCAGGGGCCGGCGGGATGATCGGCGGCCAGGCGCTCGACCTCGAGGCCGAAGCGAAATCCCTGCCGATGGATGCGCTCGAGGAGGTGCATCGCCGCAAGACCGGCGCGTTGATCGCGGCGTCGTGCGTGATCGGCGGCCTGTCGGTGGGCGACGACGTCAGTCGCGATCACATCGAAGCGCTGCGTGCCTATGGCGACACCATCGGACTCGCTTTTCAAATCGCCGACGATGTGCTCGATGCCACAGCCACGTCCGATCAGCTCGGAAAGACGGCCGGAAAGGACGCGGCGCACGCCAAAGCGACGTTTGTGACACTGCTGGGCGTCGGTGCGGCCCGCGCCGAGGCGGAACGGCTGTCGGCGCAGGCCGTAGACCATCTGCGGGATGCCGGGTTAGTTTCCCCCATACTGGTTGAGCTGGCCCACTACATGGTGACGAGGCCTAATTGATCCTCGAAACGATTCACAGTCCTGCGGACGTTCGCGCGCTGGCACCGGAGCAGCTGCAACCGCTCGCGGACGAAGTCCGCCAGCGTCTGATTGACGTCGTGTCGCAGACGGGCGGGCACATCGGCGCGGGTCTGGGGGTCGTCGAGTTGACCGTCGCGCTCTGCGCCGCGTTCGAATCGCCGCGCGACAAGATCGTCTGGGACGTGGGTCATCAGGGCTATCCATGGAAAATCCTCACCGGTCGGAACGATCGGCTTCCCACGCTGCGGCAGGCGGGCGGGCTGTCGGGGTTCCTGCGGCGCAGCGAGAGCGAGCACGACCAATTCGGCGCCGGCCATGCCGGCACCGGTCTTTCGGCGGCGTTCGGGATGGCGGCGGCGCGCGACCTCAGGGGCGAGGACTTCAAGGTCGTGGCGGTCGTGGGCGACGGGGCGATGACGTGTGGGCTGCCCTACGAGGCCATGAACAACGCGGGGCACTCGGGCCGCGACATCATCCTGGTGCTGAACGACAACGGGATGTCGATCGCGCCCAACGTTGGCGCCATCAACAAGTACCTCGGCTCGATCATCGCGAATCCGTTCACGGTTCGGCTGCGCGAGTGGGTGAAGGGGATGATCGAGAAGGCCTCGCACCTGTTCGGCGGACCCAAGCTCGTGGACTTCGCCAAGAACGTCGAAGAGAGCATCAAGAACCTCTGGTCGCCCGGGATGCTGTTCGAGGAGCTGGGGTTCCGCTACTTCGGGCCGATCAATGGGCACAACATCGATCAGATGCGCCAGGCGTTCGAGATCGTGAAGAAGCTGAAGGGCCCGCGCGTCGTCCACGTCATCACCGAAAAGGGCAAAGGCTTCCCGCTCCCCGAGCCCGATCTCGAGAAGTATCACGCTCGTGCGCCCTACGATCCCGTCACCGGCAGGCTGAAGCCGGTCAACCCGGGCCCGCCCCAGTGGACCAAGGTGTTCGGCGAGGCGCTCACGCAGCTCGCCGCCGAGGATGCGAACTTCGTCACGATCACGGCGGCGATGCCGTCGGGCACCGGCACCAACATCTTCCAAAAGAAATGGCCCGAGCGGTTCTTCGACGTCGGGATCGCCGAAGCGCACGCCACGACCTTCGCGGCGGGCCTCGCCACGCAGGGCGTCCGCCCCGTGGTTGCGATCTACTCGACGTTCCTGCAGCGCGCCTACGACAGCATCATCCACGACGTCGCGATTCAGAAACTGCCCGTGATCTTCGCGCTCGACCGCGCCGGCATGGTGGGCGAAGACGGGCAGACGCACATGGGGCTGTACGACATCGCCTATATGCTTGCCGTACCCCACATGACCGTGACGGCGCCGAAGGACGGCGCCGAGTTGATCGGGCTGCTGCGCTGCGCCCTGAAGCACACCGAGGGACCGTTTTCGCTGCGCTACCCGCGCGACAAGGCGCCGGGCGAGGCGCCGCCCGCGGCCGAGGTGCCTGCCGTTCCATATGGCACCTGGGAAGTTCTCAGAAAGGGAAAGGACTGCGCGATCGTCGCCATCGGTGTCATGTGCCAACCGGCCCTCGATGCCGCCGATTCTCTTGCCGCCGATGGTATTGCCGCCACAGTTGTGAACGCGCGCTTCCTCAAGCCGATGGACCGCGAGATGCTCGACGCTCTGGCCCAGAGTCACAAGCTGCTGGTCACCGTGGAGGATGGCACCGTCGTCAACGGGTTCGGCGCGGCGCTGGCCGCGTTGGTGCAGACGACCGCGCCCGATCTTCGCGTCGTTGCGCTGGGCGTGCCTGACCGGACCTACGAGCACGCGCCGCGCGCGCAGCAGCTCGCGGACGTCGGCCTCACGGGAGCCGGGATCGCTGCCCGCATCCGCGCCCTCGCCGCGGAAGAGTCGCTCACTACGCGATGAACGTCGGGGTCGTCGGGAACCCCAACTATCCGGATCTTGGCGCTTTCCTCGCGACGCTCCAGCACAAAGCGTCCAGCGTAGGCATCAAGCTCTACACCGAGGAGCGCATCCAGGCGCTCTGGCCCCCCCCGGCCGGAGACGGTGGCGCGCCTCCGCTCCTGAGCCAGGCCCCGTCCGCGGACCTGGACCTCCTCATCACCCTCGGTGGCGATGGCACGCTCCTGCGTGGCGCTCGGCTCCTGAACGGCGCCCACACGCCAATTCTAGGGTTAAATCTGGGCCGCGTCGGTTTTCTCACGACCGCGGCGCCTGACTCACTCGACTGGGCGCTCGACTCGATCGTACGCCACGCCTACACCACCGAACCGCGGCTCGCGCTGCAAACATCAATTACCGGCAAGGGCGCCAAGGGCGGCAGGGTTGAACCGCTCGTGCTGAACGACGTGGTCGTCCACAAGGGCGGTGTGGCGCGCGTCGTCCGGCTGAAGGTCTCGGTCGATGGTGACGAAGTCGCCCAGTATTCGGCGGACGGCATCATCGTGAGCACGCCCACGGGCTCGACGGCTTACTCGATGTCGGCCGGTGGTCCGATCGTCGTGCCGACCGTCGATGCCATCGTCGTCACGGCCATCTGCCCGCACACGCTCGCGGTGCGCCCACTGGTTCTGGCGGCAACCGCCGTCGTGACCATCCAACCGATCCCGCCCTGGAGCGACGAAGTCCTGGTGTCGTTCGACGGCCAGGTGGGCACGCCGATTCAGGCGGGCGAGCGCCTCGAGGTGCGGCGCGCGGAGCGGCCCATCCTGCTTGTGCGGCTCGGGCCCGAGAGCTTCTTCAAGCGGCTGCGGAAGAAGCTGCATTGGGGCGATTTGAGTGATCGGACGCGCAAATAAGTGTTGACCGAGCTGCGCGTCCGCGATCTCGCCGTCATCGCTGACGTCACCCTTCCGTTCCAGCCTGGCCTCAATGTCCTCACCGGCGAAACCGGTGCCGGAAAGTCGATGGTTGTCGACGCGCTCGCTCTCCTCCTTGGCGAACGCGCCTCGGCCGACGTCGTCCGCCCCGGCGCCGACAAGACGGTCGTCGAAGGCGCGTTTGAGTTCGTTGCCGCCGTTCACCGCCATCTTTTGCCGCCCTTCGCCGCCCTTGGTGTCGAACTGGAAGACGGCAGGCTCATTCTCAAGCGTGAAGTTCTCCGCGAAGGGAAGTCACGCGCCTGGGTGAACGGCTCACCGACCACCATCGGCGTGCTGGCCGAGATCGGCGCGCTCCTGGTGGACTTGCATGGCCAGCACGAGACGCAGTCGCTGCTCCGTCCCGACGCGCAGCGCGACATGCTGGATGCGTACGCCGACGCGGACGTCGAGCGCGTGGCGGTCCGCGACGCGCATGCGCACCTGAAAGCGCTCGAGACGCGCGAAGCCGAGCTGACGACGCGACAGGAGGACGTCCGGCGCAAGGCCGATTACCTGCGCCACGTGCTGCAGGAGATCGAGCGCGCCAAGCCGAAACTCGGTGAGGACGACGCGCTCGAAGTCGAGGCCAAGCGGCTGGCCCACGCCGAGGAGCTCGGCCGCCTGGCGCGCGAGCTGGAAGAGACGGTGGATGCGGCGGGGCTCACCAAGGCCCAAAAGATCCTGGCCAACCTGCTGCGCGTCGATTCGTCGGTCGGCAGGTGGCAGGACCTGCTCGACGCCGCATTCGCAAGCGCTGCCGAGCTGGCGCAGGCGGCGCGGGCCTACGCGAGCGAGATCGAAGCCGATCCCGAGCGCCTGAGCGCGGTGGAGCAGCGGCGCGACCTGCTGTTTCGATTACAGCAGAAGCATGGGCCGACGATCGCCGACGTATTGGCCGCGCGCGACAGCGCGGCGCGCGAGCTCGAGTTGCTCGACACCGCCGACCTCGATTTACGCACCATCGCTGCCGACCGCGAGAACGCCGCCGCCGAGTTCACGCGCGCGACCGAAGCCCTGACCGTGAAGCGTACAGCCGGCGCGAAGAAACTCGCGCGCGCCGTCAACAAGCTGCTGCCGGCGCTGGGGATGGAGGGCGGAAAGTTTGCGGCTGAGTTGTTACCACGTACCACGCACCACGCACAGGGGGCGGAGGACGTCATTTTCCAGGTGAAACTGAACGAGGGACTCGAGCCGCGGCCGTTGGCGAGAGTAGCGTCAGGCGGCGAGCTGTCCCGTCTTATGCTCGCGATGAAGGTAGTGCTCGCGTCGCATGACGTCGTGCCGACACTGGTGTTCGACGAGGTCGATCAGGGGATCGGTGGGGAAGTGGGCGGCCGAGTGGGCGAAGCGTTGATGGATGTGTCGCGGGAAGGCCGCCAGGCGCTCGTGATCACGCACTTGCCCCAGATCGCAGTCTACGCCGACCAGCATCTGGTGGTGGCAAAGGGAAAGAAAGGTGGCCTTGCGACGAGTGATGTGGAGGTTGTGGAGGGTGAGTGGAGGGTAAAGGAGATTGCGCGGATGCTCGGCGACGCCGACATGGCGACCGCGCGGCGTCACGCCGTCGAGCTGCTCAAAACGGCCAGCGAGAAGTCCGCATCACAATCCGGAACACCGTCGCCACCGGCACGCGCCCACCCGACCCGCTGACGGTCTGCTCGATGGAGAGGCTCCCCTCCCTACCTGAGGCGGCGTAGGTCATCGCGACGCCCAGGCGCGTCCAGCGCAACGCCGTCCCCGCGTCGAGCACCGCGGCCGAAACGGGCGCGCCCAGCCGCGTCGCGACGTCGATGGAGTCCTGGGGCGAGCGGTACGTGTAGCGATCGCGTTTCTGGGTCCAATAGCCCGCGGTGAATCCCACCCCGAAGACTTTCGAGAAGCGCAGCATCGGCGCGACGTCGACGGCCAAGTAATCGCCCGGATCCCAGTTGAGCGTGGCGAGTGCCGCGTGGGGAATGAGCAGCACCGATTGCGGTCCCACACGCCGCTCTCGCGTCCCCGGCTGCTGCCGTCCCGCGCGCACGAGCGCATTGAGCCACATGCGGTCGAACAGGGTCAGCTCTTGCGCGACCTGCAGCTCGATGTCGGTCTGATGATCGCCGGTCGACTGGTCGAAGAGGTTGTTCGGCGAATCCTGGTGTCCGGTCGGCAATCGCACGACGACCGCGCCGCTCAACGCATAGTTGTGCGATTCGAGCACGCGGTACTTCCCGTTCACCTCGACGTCGCCCGCGAAAAAATGATCGCGGAGCGAGGTCCCGACGACCGGTTCGAACGCGTACGTCGTGTCGGTGAGGACGGAATCGAGCCTCTGGACGGCGCCGGGCGCCCCGGGGTTGCCGACGCTGTCGAGCTGAAATCCCGCCCGTGTGTTCACGCGCACCAGCGGTACGTAGACGCCCACGGCGATGCGGTTGGTGATGCCGAACTGGAGTGCGAGCGGGGTGACTCGCCGTTCCTCGCGCACGAACACGGGCGTGAAGTTGTAGCGGCACGTGAGGAATCCCTTGACGTTCGAGCACACGTAGGGGGGGTGCGTTTCGCTAAACAACGAAACGCCGATCCCCTGCTCGTGGCCGTCGTCGGTGAACTCGCGCTCCCACGTCGTGATGACGGGCTCGAACGTGAAGCGGAGCGTGCCGGCGCGCGGCGTATCGGTGCGGGGACCGGCCTGGGCGTGGACCAGGCACGGAACGATGGCGAGGATCGCCACAAGGCGGCAACAGGCGGCAAAAGGCGGCAACGGAGATGCATACCCCATTGCCGCCCTCTGCCGCCCTCTGCCGCCTTTGTCGATCAGGGAATCGGCAGAATCGATGTCGTGTATGCCGCGTTGATGGCGTCTCGCAGCTTCTGCGCAAGGAGGCGATGCGTCGCTGCGCTGGGATGGATCCCGTCACAGCTGAACGAGAGGCCGAACGGGTTAGCGGCGCATGGCGCGTTGAAACCGGGGAAAAACGCGACCTGCGTCGGAATCCGGCGCAACGAGTCGAGCGCGGGATTCGGGTCGATGTACGTCCAGCCGCGCGCCGTCGCCTGCCCGGAGATGTACGTGTTGTATGCGGCGACGGTCGTGCTGAGTTTGACCAATTCGGCCGGCTGAATGGTCTGGGGTTCGTCGCAAGTAAGGGTTCCGCCGGCGGCGATCAGTGCTCCGCCAAGCGGGAAGGGCACCAGGACCGAATCGCCGCGCGGGGGCGCGCAGGTCGCGGCAGCGGTGAACGGGCCCGGTATCTGACCTGCCGCATCGAGCACGAAGTACGTCGAACCGTAGGAGAAAAACGGGACGCCATTCGCCGGCGGTTGGGTCGGCGGGAGACCCGTGCGGTTCGCGACCGTCGCGAGATTCGCCACGCCGATCAGAACGACACCCTGCGGGTCGACCGCGGAGATTGAGTCTAACATCGCGCCGTAGTTCGTCTGGAACGTGGCGATGGGGGTGATGAGGGTGCTATCACCGGCGTTCGTCGAGCTGGTCGCGGCGGTCAGCACGTCGTTGTTGCCAATCCACACCGTCAGGAATGTCGGATGCGCGCGCTCCATCATCTGCACCTGGGTCAGCCCGCCCAGGATGAACTGCGTCAGCGTATTCGGGTGCGCACCCGCAGCATTGTTGTAGATGTCGATCACCCAAGCGCCCGGCACCGCGGTATTGCTGACGTAGGGCGGCGGCGGATTAGGGATCTTACGGAGCGCGCAGGTGGTCGCGGTGCTCGGGAAAGGTTGCCCGGGGACGGCGTAGCGCGCGCCCGTGAAGACATTCGTGTACGGGGGCGGACACCCCGGCTTACCCAGGAGCGGTGGGAAGAACGGCGAGCGCATCGCCTGCGCGAGCAGCACGGCGTACGACTGCTGCTGCGTGCTGTCGTTGATCCCGCCGGACTGGAAGCCCGCCGTGATCGAGTTCCCCATCGAGACGTAGCGATCGAACAGCGGATCGACCGGTGTGCTGGAGAACGGCCGGTTCAACTGGTCGTTGTTGCACGCCGCAGCAGCCAGGACCAGACCGAGGACCGCGGCGGAGAATCGTTTGGTCACAATCATGAGTCGCAGTTCCTCAGAACGTGAGAGCTATGCCGGCCGCGAACAGATTGGCCGAGAATTTGTAGAGACCGGTGTTGCCCGCGGCGAAATTCACCGTGCCGCGCCGATCGTTTTGTCTGATGTACTGATAAGCCAGGTCGGCGTGCCAGTGGGGGTTGAGTGTAATCCCCGCGCCGATCGTGAATTCGTTGCGCGGGGCCTCGGGGAGCAGCGGCGTCACGAATTGTGGTGGCGAAGCGGCCCCGTGATGCAGGTAGCCGCCGCGCAGCTGCAGCTTCGAGTTGTACTGGTACTCGGTGCCGAAACGGAAGCCGTGCGTGTCCTTGCTCAGCGGATGCAGCGCCAGGTCGGGCGTCCCGGCATTGGCAAAATTGATGTCGACCTCGTTGAACCAACCCCACACGACGTACTGGTAGTCGGCCATGACAGACCACTCGTCATTGACCTTGTACGCAAAGCCCAGCGTTGCCTGCGGCGGCATGTCGACCGCCGTGGAGACGGCGCCGTTGGCGAGCGGGCCACCGGTCGCGAACTGCTGCGCGAGCACCGCATCGACCGGCGTCCCTGCTGGTACGCATGCCGGGCACGTTCCAATGGTGACGGGGAGAACCAGGCCCGTCGGGACGGCCTTGAACGTGGCATCCCCGTCGTACGTGATGTGTTTCCGCGTGAGCCAGTGCCCGCCGATGCTCAACCGGTCAGTCGCCTGCCAGATCGCGCCGAAATTCACCGCGAAGCCGCTGCCGTTGGCCTCGAGCGTGGCGTCCGCGAAGTCGGTGCCCGTGGGCACGCCGAGCATCGCGAACGTGGTCCCGACAGGCAGGCCGGCCGGGATGCGCAGGGCATCTGGGACCGGCTGCGATGACAGGTCCGCGCGCTGACGCAGCTTGAGGTGGCTAGTGATGTAGGCGATGCCGATCCCGAACTTCAGCTTCGGGCTCACCTGATAGCCGATCGTCGGCTGGATATAGATCGAACGGATGTTGGTATTGTAGCCGAGGAACCGGCCCGGGAAGTTCGCGCTATCCCACTTGGTTTCGAGGCCATACGGCGCGTACAACCCGATCCCCGCCGTCACCTTCGGGCTCAGTGCATGCGTGACGTAGATGTTTGGAACGGGGATGAGGGGATTCTTGAGGTCGCTCTGGTTGGCCAGGAAGTCGTCGGTAAAGCTTCCCTGGGCCCCGATCAAGGTGACGCCGGCGCTGATGTGCGTCCCCGTAAGCCCAGCCAGTCCCGCCGGACTAAAGTAGATGGCGGAGCCGTCTGCGCACGGTCGGGCCGCGGTGACGCCGGCGCGGCCCATGGCGCACGTGTTGTGCTCGTAGACGCCAAAACCCTGCCCCGCGAGGCCGAAGGGGACGGCGGCGACAAGCGAAGCAGCACCGGCGAGCAGCAACGACGCAAACCGCCGCATAGCGTGTTCTCCAAAGGACGAATTGAAATAGATGGTGAACCTGGCCGCGATACGGTAGCATTGCGTGTAATCATTGTCAAACCCATGCCACGACCCGCGATAGACCTGTTTCACGAAACGTTCGGTGCTGCACCCCGGGCCGCGGCGTCGGCGCCCGGGCGCGTCAACCTGATCGGCGAACACACCGACTACAACGGCGGGCCCGTGCTGCCGATCGCGATCGCCGAGCGGACGACCGCGGCGGTTGGGCTCGGCGCGCCCGGCGACTGGGGCGTGCTCGAAGCCGTTTCGACGCGGTTCAAGAACGTCGTCCGCGTCAAATGGCAGGAAGAGCTGCCCAAGGGATGGGCCGCGTATCTCGCCGGCGTGCTCCGCGAGCTGTGGGCGCTCGAGGTCGTCCCTCGCGAGGGCGCCGTACGGATCGCCGTCGCGTCCGATGTGCCGCTCGGCGCGGGGCTCTCGTCGTCCGCCGCGCTTGCGGTCGCCGCGGCCAAGGCGCTCGCGCCGTCCCTGAACCCCCGGCAGATCGCCGGCGTCGCGTTTCGTGCCGAGCACGATCACGTCGGCGTGCGGTGCGGTGTGATGGATCAGACGATCTCGGCGCTTGGTAGGCGCGATCACGCGTTGCTGTTCGAATGCGCGTCGCTCGCGGCGACCCAGATCCCGTTTGACGCGCGCCTCCTGCTCGTCGATACGGGCAAGCGACACGATCTCTCGACTGGTGGGCTCAACCAGCGCCGCGCGGAATGCGACGAGGCGGTGAAGCGCCTCAAAGTCGAGCTGCCGGAGCTGCAGTGGCTGGCGAGCTGGCCGGCGGAGTGGCTGCCGCGGCTCAAGCGCGCGTTGCGCGAGCCGTGGCGCTCGCGCGCGGTGCACGTCGTGAGCGAGACCGCGCGTACCCGGTTCGCGGCGCAGCTGTTGCAACAGAAAAAGCTCCGGCAGTTCGGGAAGCTGCTCTATGAGTCACACGAGTCGTGCCGCCGACTGTACGAGTGCAGCTCCCCGGAGCTCGATACCGTGGTGGCCGCGGCGAAGCGTGCCGGCGCGCTGGGCGCGCGATTGACTGGGGCAGGGTGGGGTGGCGCGGCGATCGTGCTCGTGAACAAGACGGACAAGAAGACGATTCCTGCGATCCAGCGCGCGTTCGAGCGGGCGTACGACAGATCAGCGCCGATCAGTGAGGTCAAGGCGTCTGCGGGCGCGCACACGGAGCGGCTATAATTCAGCCTCGGCTCGGGTGGCGAAATTGGTAAACGCAAGGGACTTAAAATCCCTCGGGGGCGACCCCTTGCAGGTTCGATTCCTGCCCCGAGCATGGCCGAACTCTTGATGTAGAGCTGGTCAGTACACACCTTAGGGTCTCCCTCACGGGGATATCCGGTGCGGTTAAGACCCTTGGTCGCCGGATTAGCGGCGGGCTTGTTCGGCAGCCTGGCAGTGCTGGGCTGTGCTCTAGCAGATGTCTTCGATCCGCCAGGTGCGGCCGCGGACATCGTTTTCGTCTTTTCCGACAGCATCCTGACCGTCGGCGACACCGTCCCGCTCGTCGTGGTCGTGCACACGGCTGCGGGCGATCTCGCCAACCCCCACCTCCGCGTTACCTCTCTCGATCCCGGGCTGCTTCAGGTCAACACCCGGGGGGATACCTTGATGGCGCTCAGCCAGGGGCGCGCACTGCTCGATGTGCAGCTCGTCAGCTCCGTGATCACCGGCGCGGCGCCCGATACGGTGCACGCCATCCGCGTGCGACCCTAGTGCCCGGAACCGTGAAATGCTTCGGGTGCGGCACCCAGGTGCCGGCCACGTCGCGGTTTTGCGGCAATTGCGGGCGCCTGGTGGTCGATCCCAATACCAGCACCGTCGTGGATCAGACAGCAGAAGAAGACACGCTGCTCGACCGTCTCCGTCGCGTGCTCGCGGGCGACTACGAGGTCGAAGGGGAGCTGGCCCGGGGCGGCATGGGCATCGTCTTCCGGGCCGTCGACGAGCAGGCGAAGCGTCCAGTCGCCCTCAAGGTGTTGTCGCCCGAGCTGGGCCTGACGGCGCGCGCCGCGGAGCGCTTCAAACGGGAAGGTCGCATGGTCGCCGAGCTCGAACATCCGAACATCGTACCGGTGTATCGGGTGGGACAGATCGGCGGGATCCTGTTCATCGCCATGAAGTTCGTCGAAGGCCGATCCCTCGACGAGATTCTCGACGCGCAGGGCCCGTTGCCGGTGCCCGTGATTGTGCTCGTGTTGCGGGCCTCGGCCCGAGCCCTTTCCTTCGCGCACGAGCGGAGCATTGTCCATCGCGACGTGAAGGCTGCCAATATCCTGCTCGATCGGGACGGGCGCGTGATGGTCACCGATTTCGGCGTCGCGTTGCGTGCCTCCGACATCACGCTCACGGCGGACGGTGCCGTGATCGGTACCCCCGGGTACATGAGTCCGGAACAGTGCGCCGGGCAGCGGGCGACTCCTCAGGGTGACCACTACTCGCTCGGTATGGTGGCCTTCCAGATGTTGACCGGCAGCTTGCCATTTCACGCCGAGACGCTCGCGGGGATCATGCATCACCACTTCTTCACCCCGCTACCTGACGTCAGCGTGGCCCGCGATGACGTCCCCCCTGCGCTCGCGCGCATCATCGCGCGACTCACCGCGAAGAAGCCGGCTGACCGCTATCCCACGACCCGCGATGTCCTGACCGAGCTCGAGTCACTACCGTTGGAAACTGAGGCGCGTCGCGAGGGCGAACAGCTGCTCCGACGGCTCGCAAAAGGTGATGCGGTGGCCGCGGTCACGACGCGCTCGCTCCCCGCACTTCCCGATTCGCCGACGCTGCAGTTCGCGGAAGCTGCTCGCCGTTCGACGTCTTGGAAGGTGCGGGTGTGGGCGGGTGCCGCGAGCGTGGTTGCCGTCCTGGGTCTCGCCAGTTGGGCCGTGTTTCGCCCCGCCGCCGGGGCGCCAGAGCACTCGCTCGGCGGCGGCGTCACGCGGGAAGACTCTGGGCGGGCGCCGGTGTCCGCCGCCGTTCCTGGTCCCGTTCCTGCGCGCCCGCGTCCCCCGGCCACGGGTCTCTTGCGACTCCTGACCTCACCCAGCGACGCGGAGATTCTCATCGATGGCCGCGCGCGTGGGGTGGGTGCCGTACTCGACCTGCCGCTGGCAACCGGGACTCGCCGGCTGCAGATCCGTGCGCGCGGGTACGTCCCCTTCGACACGACGATCACGATCTCCGCCGACAGCACCATTTCCCTCGGCCGCATCACCTTGCGGGTACCCGAGCAACGGCCTTGAGACGGCGCGCGGCGGCCCTCGCACTCGCGCTCTCGCTGATCTTTCCCGTCATCACCGCCGCGCAGGCCGGAACCGCCGAGCTGCTCCAGCAGGCGCGTCAGCTGTATGAGCGGCTCGAGATCGAACGCGCGCTGCCGATCCTGCGCCAGGTCGTGTCTCCTGGGTGGCCACTCGAAGTGACGAACGCGCAACGGGTCGAGGCATACAAGTACCTCGGCGCAGCGCTTGTCCTCAGGGGCAAGCCAGATTCCGCCGTCCTGTATTTCCGTGCCGCGCTCGAGCGCGATGCCTTTGCCGATCTCGATCCGGGGCAGTTCACGCCGGCGCAAGAGGCCGCGTTCGCGGTGGCCCGGAGCCGGACGTTCTCCGTGGGCTCACAGCCGATTCCGGAAACACGTCTGGATCCTCGCACGGGGCGATTGACGGTCACCGTGGTGACGACGCATGCCGCGACGCTGCGCGCGACGCTGCGTGCGCTGGGCGGCACGGACTATGTCGTGCTCTATGAAGGACCGAACGACGGGGCACGGGAAATCGGTTGGAACGGGTTGGGGCCGGACGGCCGGCTGGCACCTCCAGGGCGCTACGATTTGACCTTGGTTGGGCGCAGCCGGATCAGGGCGCAAGTCGATTCGCTGCGCATCTATCTGGATGTACAGCATGACGTCGAGCCGCTCGAGGACACGCTCCCAGCGTTGGGAGACGGCGAGTTGGTCCCGGAACGACACCCGGAGTCCACCCCCGGGACCGATCTCCTCAAGGGATTGGGCGTCGCGGTCGGTGCGCTCGCCGTCGGCAGCCTGCTGGCTAACGACCGGCTGGGAGCGGGACGCGAGGGACGGATCATGGCGGGGGTGGCTACGGTCGGCGGGGTCGCGGCGTTCTCCTACCGGCGGGCACACCGCGCCATACCGCGGAATGTTGCGCTCAACGCTGCCCGCCGCGCTGCCCGGGACGCCGGCAACGCCGCGATCCGCCAGCGCAATGCGGACCGGATCGCCCGCACCTTGTTGCTGGTCACACCGGCGAGCGCGCCCACGGTACGGCCGTGAAGGCTCCGGTGCGCCTGGTAGTCGCCGGATTGCTGCTGCCGGCAATTGCCTCGGCGCAAGGCATCGAACTCAGCGCCGTTGCCACAGTTGCGCATGGCGATCACCGCGTCGACGCGGGCTTCGGAACGGAGCGCGCGACCGGGCTACTGATCGGCGCGGCGACGCGCCTGCGCCTCGGTGGGATCGCGCTCACTCTATCCGGTGAAGCGGGACACCTCACCGCGGTGCAAGGCACTGGCGGCATCGATCGGGATCTCTCACAGATCGGCGCGGTCGCACAGTTCATGCCACTCCCGTGGCTGGTGCTCGAGAGTGGCGTCACGCTGCGAAGCTTTGGCACAGCACTGGCACGGCAGCGGTGGACGCTGGTCCGTGCTGGCGCCGAGGCTCAGGTCCCGCTCAGCGGCGAGACATTCTGGGCCGTTGGACATGCCCACCTGCTGCCAGTGGTCTCCGTCAACGGACTGCCCAACGCTGCGACGGCGTTCGATGCCGGGACGGGACTGGCATATCGGCGCGGCCGGCTCCTCTTTGACCTCACGTACACGTTGGAGCGCTGTGACTTCCCTTCGCAGGGAAGCACCCGTCGCAGCGAGCAGCTGGGCACGCTTGCGCTCCGTGGCGGTGTGTCGCTGCGACCGCGGTGATCGGCTTGTCGTTTCACATCGCACGATCATTGTTCGCCACGCGTCGACGATCACCTGTCCGGAACGCGTCAACTACAAATCGCATGCAACCTTTCCTGCAATCGCTGCGTCTTACCCTCTGAAGATTCGCACTAACGTCTCTAGCTGAGAGGATGCAGATGCGCGGCCTGACCCTGTTGACAGCGACGATCCTGACCTTCGGATACGGCTTCGCCGCCCAAGCCGCCATGACCGTTGAGCGCGCGCAGACCTACGCCCGCGTGGCCCGGACGGTCGAAACCGCAAGCCCGGTGTCAGACGCCAACCGCGTCTGGTACGGTGGCATGCTGGATCCCATCACCGTCGAGGTTTCGGCTCCACCTGCGAAATGCACGATTGCCTAGGTCCCCGCGCCGCCCGCCGAGTTCCGGCGGGCGGTCGCGCATTGGGGCGAAACCTGTAAGATTGAAGATGCGTACCACCTCTTAACCATGGACATGCCTTTGGATCAGTCGGCTCCGGCCCCCGCCACACCAGCTCGACGTATCTGGCGCACGTGGCGTCGCGAAATTATCCGCGGCGGCGTGCTGTTCGGCCTGGTCGTCGGTACCGGCCTGTTCATTCGCAGCATCAAAATCCACGTCCCGAGCCCCCTCGGTGCCCTAGGGTCGTTCGGCGATTTCAACTGGGGCGACGGCGACGGCGGCAATCTCTTCGGCGGCGACCGTGAAGTTGGCGACGCATGGGACTACCGGGCGCTCGTCAAGCCGAACCAGCACGTCTGGATCCGCAATACGAACGGTCCGATCGAAGTCGTCTCGGGAACGGGCGACAGCGTCGTGATCCACGTCGAGAAGAGCTGGCGGCAGTCCGACCCGCAGAGCGTGCAGGTCGTCCCCGTGCTCAGCGAGCGTGGCCTCACCGTCTGCGCGCTGTGGCAAGCGCGCGAGCAGCGCTGCAACGAAGGCGGCGACTACCGGATGAACGGTGTGAAAAAGAACGACGTCGCGGTGCGTTTCACGATTCAGCTCCCCCGCAACGTCCCCATCGATGCCTCGACGGTGAACGGCGGCCTGGAAATCGACGGCGTCAGCGCTCCCGTCGAAGCCGCGACGGTGAACGGCCGCATCGCGGTCAATACCTCGACCGGTCCGGTGCTGGCGACCACGGTCAATGGCAGCATCGAAGCCAACATGCAGTCGCTCACGAACGGCGATGTCCGGCTCACCACCGTGAACGGTTCGGTGAGCGCCGGTCTTCCGGTGCAGATCAACGCCAACATCGACGCCGAAACCGTGAACGGCCGCGTCGAGACCGAGTTCCCCGTAAAAATCATCGGCAAGATCAGCCCGCGACACCTGCGCGGCACGATCGGGAGCGGGGGCGCGACGCTGAAGCTCATCACGGTGAACGGGTCCATCACGCTGCACGAAGCGGACGCGAACCCCAACCCGAATCCGCATCCGCATCCCGAACTCGACGGTCCGCGCCGGCCTCACGCGCGCACGCCGCGCCCCCCCCGGCCCTAGATCGTCGGTGCGCTTCCCGCTGCGCTGCGCCCGATGCTATAGGGCCACCGGCCGGGATACAGCGTCGCCAATCCATAGAACATGAGGCACGCCCCCATGAGCGTGATGTTCTTCCAGAAGTGCGCCGCCTGATTGGCCGCCATCATCGGATCGGGAATTCCCCAAAACTTGTGGACCGTAAACGCCGCCGGGATGAGAAATGCGGCGATGAGCAGCGATCCCCAGCGCACTTTGAACCCGAGCAGGACGCTGAGGCCGCCCGCGAGCAGCATCAGACCGGATAGGGCGGTCAATACCGTCGGGGCCGGAACGCCCGACGCGCCCGCATACTGCGCATACGTGCTGAGCTTGGTGAGGTGATTGAAGCCGGAGTAGAGAAAGAAGAAGGAAAAGACCACCCGCCCGATTAGCAGCACCATACCGCCCATGAGTCATCCTCCCAGGTAGCGCGCGACTTCCGCGGGGAACGTGCGTACATCGATCGGTTTCGTGATGTAACCGTCGAATCCGGCAGCGCTGGCGCGCGTGCGGTCTTCGGGCAGCGCATGCGCCGTCAGCGCGACGACCTTCCATGAGCGTTGGGGCAGTCCCTTGAGTTCCTCGAGCAGCTCGTAGCCGTCGCGGCCGGGAAGCTGGATGTCGAGCAACACGAGGTCGGGGGCGGGCTGCTGCGTACGCATGACGTCGGTCAACCGATCCCCGTTGGGCAAGCCGACGACCTGATGCCCCTTAATCGTGAGCAGCGTGGTCAAGAGCTTCAGATTGTCGGGCTGATCTTCGACGATGATGATCGTGGCCACGCTCACCGCGCCTGCGGCAGGGTGAACCAGAACGTGCTGCCTTTTCCCATTTCGCTCTCGACGCCGATTGCCCCGCCGTGCAGCTCGATCAAGCGGCGCGACAGCGCGAGCCCCAGTCCCGTCCCTTCATACTTCCGGCTCGCGGATGCGTCGAGCTGGGAGAATTCCTGGAACAGCTTGGGCTGATCCTCCGCCGCGATGCCGATCCCGGTGTCGGTCACCGCGATCCGGACTTCGGACCCCCCCCCGCCGTTGACCGGTCCCGCGGCGACCGTGATACGGCCGCCCTCGGGCGTGAACTTGATGGCGTTCGAGAGCAGGTTGAGGAGCACTTGGCGCACGCGGCCGCGGTCCGCCTGCACCTGCAGGCCCGGTGACGGGGGCGTCACGACCAGGGCGTGCCGATGCTTTTGCACCTGCGCCTGCACGCTCCCCGTCGTCTCGGCGAGCAATGCCGCCAGATCGACCGCTTCCGGTTTCAACTCCATCCTTCCCGCGGCGATGCGCTGCAGGTCGAGCAGCTCGTTGATCAGCTCGAGCAGGTGGCGCCCGTTGCGCGCGACCGTCTCGAGGAAATCGCGCTGTTGATCCGACAGGGAGGGACCCGTGTCCTCCGTGAGCAGGAGGTCGGTGAATCCGATGATGCTGTTGAGCGGCGTGCGCAGCTCGTGCGAGATGTTCGACAGAAACAGATCTTTGGACTTCATCACCGCATCGAGATCGGCGTTCAGCTGCTCCAGCCGCTTCGCGGTCTGCCGGACCTCGACCGCGAGGCGTCGAGTGTTGTGATGCGCCGCGCCGCGCTCGCACGCAATCGCGAGGTTGGGCGCCGCCTGATCGAGCGCGGCCCGCTCGTCGACGTCGAATCTCGCGCCGGGGATGACCCCCAAGACTCCCACGAGCTTTGTCCCCGCACGTAGCGGGACGAGCACCAGTCCCTGTGGCATGGGCGCGTCGAGGCGGAGCTGATGCCGGACGGGCTGGACCGCTTCGCCGTGGTAGTGGATGGCTTGCGCGGCGTCGCCGACGAGGTCGCGCATCGTCGCCCGGGAGACGGGACGCGCTTCGACGTCGCGCGAAACGGTCGGCGCCCACTCATTGGCATCGTAGGCGGGCTGGTACAGGACGGTCCCGGTCGCCCTGGTCGCGCCGGCGATCACCCCCAGCGCCTGCGCCAGCCCCGCTGCAGAGTCGTCCGCCGACGTGTTGAGCGCCGCGAGCAGCTGCGACAGGTACGCCTGCAGCGCTTCCCGCCAGGCCAATGCCTTGGCCATGTGATTCACGCCGAGCGCAATCGCGCCGAACTCACCCGGCTGATCCTCGGGTAGCGGCTCCACGAACTGTCCTTCCGCTACACGCTGCAGCGCCCGGGCGATTCGGGAGAATGGAGCGGCGAGACGGCGGCGGTTGTACCAGAATCCCAGACCCAGCACGATCAGCATGGCGGCGAACAGCACGGTGGCGGCCACGGCGGCCTGCACGGCTTCATCGCCGGCGTCGGCGGCCAGTTCGGCCGCGGCGGTGGCTTCGGCGGCGATGACGGCGGATGGACCGAGGCGTTGGATGCGGTCGAGTCGCTGCGCCAGCTCGACCATGGCCATCTGCGTGGCGCGAGCGCTGCGCCAAGTCGCGACCTGCGTGACGAGGCCCACGAGTGCCACCGCGATGAACGTCGCGGCGAAGAGGCGGGTGATGCTGGGCGTCGCCCGCATGGGGCTCCATAATATGCGGGCGACGTGTACCTTCCAAGCCGTGCGGCCCCAAACCCTTGGCCTGATTGGGCTCGGCGCGATTGGCGGCTCGATTGCCCGCCAGGTGAAACAGCCGGGCAGCGGGGATGGCATCGTCGTGGTGGGATGGTCCCCCGAGCCGGCGGAGCGCGCGCTGGCGGCGCAACAGGGCGCGCTCGATGATGCCCCGGCCCGCGCCACCGATGTGGCGCGCGTCGCCGATCTTGTGATCCTCGCCGCCCCTCCTGCCGCCAACATCGCCCAGCTCGACGCCATTGCCCCGCATCTGAAGCCCGGGGCCGTTGTCACGGACGTCGGCTCGGTCAAACGGGCGATCGTCGCGCGTGCCGAGAAGATCGGTTTGCGCGCGCGGTTTGCCGGAAGTCATCCTCTTGCCGGGACCCATCGGCATGGGTTCGAAGCCTCGCGCCCCGATCTGTTTCGCGGGGCGGTCGTGTATGTGACGCCGTGCCAGGACGGGGAGCAGGCGGTGCGCGAGGTCGTGGACTTCTGGCAAACGGTGCTGGAGGCGGAGCCGGTGGTGGTCGATGCCGATCGCCACGACGCGCAGCTCGCCGCCACGAGTCACCTGCCGCAGGTCGTCGCGTCGTTGCTTGGCGATTACCTCGCCCGGCACGCGCCGCCCGGCGCGTCGTTCGGCCCGGGCGCCGCCGATACGACGCGACTCGCCGCCTGCGAGCCCAAGCTGTGGACGGAAATCCTGCTCATGAACCGCGATGAAATCCTGCCGGCGCTCCGCGGGCTCGAAGAGTCACTCGGAACCGTCGAGCGCGCGCTCGAAGTCGGCGATGCCGCAGCGCTCACGGCCTGGCTCACGCGCGCGGCGACCTGGCGGCGACGCATCGGTGGCTCCTAGGGTGCGACGCGTCGGCGGCGTCGTCCGGCCGCCGGGCGACAAGAGCATCTCGCATCGTGTAGTCATGCTCGCGGCGCTGGCACGCGGGAAGAGCGAGTTGTTGGGTTTACTCACCGGCGAGGACGTGAAGAGTAGCGCGCGTGTCCTCCGTCAGCTCGGCGCGGACATCGGTTCGATTCGCGAGTCGACCGTGCAGGTTTCCGGCGCACGGCTCACGGTGCCCGGCGCACGCCTCAACTGCGGCAATTCAGGAACTACCGCGCGCCTGATCCTCGGCATCCTCGCCGGCCAGAAGTTCGCGGCGACGCTGACCGGAGATGCTTCACTGCGCCGCCGCCCGATGCGGCGTGTGACGGAGCCTCTCAAGCAGATGGGCGCGGATATTAAGGAAAGAGGGGATGGGCTTCCCCTCACGATCCACGGGGGCAAGCTCCGCGGGCTGACGTATTCGAGTCCCGTTGCCAGCGCGCAAGTGAAGAGCGCGTTGCTCTTCGCCGGGCTGACCGGGAAGGTGGGCGTCACACTCCGCGAGCCATATCGATCGCGCGATCACACGGAGCGATTGTTCGCCCATCTGGGGCTTGATATTCACGATAAGAACGGCGCCATCAGCTATCAGCCATCTGCCGTCAGTATTCCGTCGTTCGACATTTCCGTACCGGGTGACATCTCGTCCGCTGCATTCATGGTGGCGGCTGCAGTGTTCGCCGATGCTGGCGAGCTGCTCGTAGAGAACGTCGGCGTGAACCCGACTCGCATCGGCTTCCTCGTTGTGCTCGAGCGCATGGGTGGGCATGTCGACCGCGTGAATCTGCGGGACGCAGGCGGTGAACCTGTGGCGGACTTGATCGTGCGACCGGCGTCTTTGAGCGGTACGGAAGTATCTGCGGCTGAGATCCCAACGTTGGTGGACGAGGTGCCGGTGCTCGCCGTGCTCGCGAGTCGCGCGGCAGGCGAGACGGTCTTTCGCGAAGTGGGGGAACTGCGGGTGAAGGAGAGCAATCGCCTCGAGCTGATCGCCGCCAACTTGAGGGGACTGGGGGTTCGGGCTGAGGCCCTAGGGAACGACCTGCACGTCGAAGGCAGGGAGAAGCCACCTCGGGGTCGAGTCGATACGGCCTCGGATCACCGCCTCGCGATGGCGTTTGCGGTGTTGGGCACCGTCGAAGGGGCGGACGTAAAGCTGTCGGAAAGGAAATCGGTGGCGATCAGCTACCCGACGTTCTTCGAAGACCTCGACCGAATCGGCGCACGGCGTACGGCGCACGGCGCACGCTGATGCTCAGAGTCATAGCCATCGACGGACCCGCGGCATCCGGCAAGAGCTCGACCGCCGGCTTGGTCGCCGAGCGGCTCGGCTGGGCGCATCTCGACTCGGGCGCGCTGTATCGGGCCCTCACGCTCGCCGCCCTCGACAATCTCGGGGAGCGGGGAGCGGCGAGCGGGGAGTCGTGGCCCGCGCGGCGCATCGTCGGGCTGGCCGAGGCGCTGCCCGTACGGCTGGTCCTCGTCGGCAACGTGTACCGGCCCGAAGTGGCGGGTGTGGATGTGAAAGAGGCGATCCGCAGCGACCAGGTGACGCGGCACGTCTCGGCGCTGGCCGCCATCCCCGAAGTGCGGACCTGGGTAAACGCCCAGCAGAGAAGGGCGGTGGAGGATGGTGGAGGGTCTGGAGGTGCTGGAGGTGTGGTGGTCGATGGCCGGGATATCGGCACGGTCGTCTTTCCCGAGGCACCACTGAAGGTCTTTTTGACGGCGACCCCGGACGAACGGGCCCGGCGGCGGCTGTCTCAGCGGGGCGAGGCGGTGGATGGGGAGCTCGTCCGGCGCGAGAGCCAGGCGCTGGCGGCCCGGGACGCGGCCGATTCCAACCGGCGGATCGCCCCCCTCAAACCTGCCCCGGACGCCGTCTTACTCGACACGACCACCCTGACGCTGGAGCAGCAGGTGACGCGGGTGGTTGAACTGGCGCGGGGCTTGTTCCCTGGCTAGGTTTCCGCCCGTCCCAGGCTGAAGCCTTGGCTCTGGAGGGGTGAAGATAAACCTCAAACCCACAACCGAACCGGTGCACTGAATGCTCGTAGAAGCACGTGACGTAGAAGAGTTCGAAGAAGACATTCCCACTCGTAAACCTCCCCGCCCGCAACTCCGCGTCCGTTCCGGTCTCGACGAGGAATATTCGTCCGACGAGATCGAGAAGATGACCTTGCTGTACGAGGGGACGCTCTCGAATATCCAGGAAGGCGAGATCGTCAAATCGAAAGTGCTGCGCGTGACCGACACCGCCGTCATCCTCGACGTCGGCTTCAAGTCGGAAGGCGCGGTCGCGATCGACGAGTTCAAGGATCCCAAAAGCCTCAAGGAAGGTGACGAGGTCGAAGTCTTCCTCGAGCACCTCGAGGACCAGGAAGGCGCGGTCGTCCTTTCGAAGAAAAAGGCCGACTTCATGCGCGTCTGGGAGCGGATCCGCGAAGCGCACGAAAAGGACGAAGGCGTCACCGGCACGCTCGTGAAAAAGATCAAGGGCGGCGTCGTGGTCGATCTCATGGGCGTCGACGCATTTCTCCCCGGCAGCCAGATCGCGCTGCGGCGCGTTCCGAATATCGACGAGCTGCTCGGGCAGAGCTTCGAGTTCAAGATCATCAAGCTCAACAAGCGCCGCCGCAACATCGTCGTCTCGCGCCGCGTGCTGCTCGAGGCCGAGCGCAAGACGAAGCGCGACGTCCTGATGAAGGAGCTGTCGGTCAATCAGGTGCGGAAGGGTGTGGTGAAAAACATCACCGACTTCGGCGCCTTCATCGACCTGGGCGGCGTGGACGGCCTGCTGCACATCACCGACATGAGCTACGGCCGCGTGTCGCATCCGTCCGAGATGGTGCAGATCGGCCAGGAGCTTGAGGTCAAGGTCCTCGACATCGACTGGGAGCGCGAGCGCATCTCCCTCGGCCTGAAACAGCTGCAGCCCTATCCCTGGCAGAACGTCGCCGCGAAGTATCCGGTTGGAACGCGCGTGCAGGGCAAGGTCGTCTCGATTACGAACTACGGCGCGTTCGTCGAGCTCGAGCCGGGCATCGAAGGGCTGGTCCATATCTCCGAGATGAGCTGGACGCGGAACGTCCGGCACCCCTCGAAGCTCGTGTCGATCGGCGAGTCGATCGAAGCGGTCGTCCTGAAAGTCGACGAGACTGAAGAGAAGGTCTCGCTCGGCATGAAGCAGACCGAGCAGGATCCGTGGATGGCGCTGCCGCAGAAGTATCCGGTCGGCACACGGCTCCGCGGCAAGGTTCGCAACCTCACGTCGTTCGGCGCGTTCGTCGAGATCGAGCCGGGCATCGATGGCCTGATTCACATCTCCGACATGTCGTGGACCAAGCGGGTCCAGCATCCGTCGGAGGTTGTGAAGAAGGGTGACGAGGTCGACGTGCTGATTCTGAACGTCGACGCCGAGAACAAACGCATCTCCCTCGGCCTGAAGCAGGCGCAGGAAGATCCGTGGCTGCGAATCGGCGAGACCTACCCGGTCGGCACCGAGCTGCGCGGTCGTGTCATGCGGCTCATGGACAAGGGCGTCGTCGTCGACCTCGGCAGCGACATCGAAGGCTTCGTGCCGATGTCGCAGCTTGGAATCCCGGACATCCAGCAGCCGGGCGACGCGGTCAAGGAAGGGCAGGCCGTGGAGCTGAAGGTGCTGGAGGTGGATCCTATCCACCACCGCATCGTGCTCGCCGCGACCGGGTTCCCGAAGGATGACGAAGGCGTACCGCCCCCCCAGCCGGCTCCGGCTCCAGTAGTCGAGGACATGGAAAAGCTCGACGCATAGCACTTTTGATTTCGCCTCCTAGATTCCCGCACCATGTCCATGCGCGAGAAGCTGGAGCTCCTGCAGCAAAAGCGTTCCGAATCTGAGCAAGGCGGCGGCGCCGAGCGCATCGCCACCCAACATCAAAAAGGCAAAATGACGGCGCGCGAGCGGCTCGAGTTGCTGCTCGATCCCGGCTCGTTCGTCGAGCTCGACCGCTTCGTCACCCACCGCGCCACCGATTTCGGTCTCGCCGAGCAGAAAGTGCTGGGCGATGGCGTGGTGACCGGATGGGGCCGCGTAGAAGGGCGCCTCGTCTACGTCTTCTCGCAGGACTTCACCGTCTTCGGCGGCTCGCTCTCGGAAGCGCACGCGGAAAAGATCTGCAAGGTGATGGACCTCGCCGTGCAGAACGGCGCGCCGGTCGTCGGTCTGAACGACTCGGGCGGCGCGCGCATTCAGGAGGGCGTCGCGTCGCTCGGCGGCTACGCCGGCATTTTCCTGCGCAACACGCTCGCGTCGGGCGTCGTGCCGCAGATCAGCGCGATCCTCGGGCCCTGCGCCGGCGGCGCGGTCTACAGTCCGGCGATCACCGATTTCATCTTCATGGTACGCGGTATCTCGTACATGTTCGTGACGGGCCCGAACGTCGTGAAGACGGTGACGCACGAGGAAGTCGACTTCGAACAGCTGGGCGGCGCCGACGTGCATGGCGGGACCTCCGGCATCGCGCATTTCGTGCACGATTCCGAGGTCGAGTCGATCGCCGCGATTCGCACGCTGCTGTCGTTCCTCCCCGGCAATAATCTCGACAGCCCCCCGACGCGCACGCCCGATGATCCTCCCGACCGCCGCGAAGAGGCGCTGCTCGAGGTCGTCCCGGATGAGCCGGCGAAGCCGTACGACATGCACGACGTCCTCCGCCACGTCGTCGACAACGCGGCCTTTCTCGAGGTCCAGCGGGATTACGGCAACAACCTGATCGTCGGGTTCGCGCGGCTCGCCGGCAGGCCGGTCGGCGTGGTCGCCAATCAGCCGGCCGCCCTCGCCGGCGTTCTCGACATCGCCGCCTCGCTCAAGGGGGCGCGGTTCATCCGCTTCTGCGACGCTTTCAACATCCCGCTCGTGACTTTCGAGGACGTGCCCGGGTTTCTTCCCGGGGTCGCCCAGGAGCATGGCGGCATCATCAAGCACGGCGCGAAGCTGCTGTTCGCGTATTGCGAGGCCACGGTCCCGAAGCTCACCGTCATCACGCGCAAGGCGTATGGCGGCGCGTACGACGTCATGAGCTCCAAGCACATCCGCGGCGACTACAACGTGGCCTGGCCGACGGCGGAGATCGCCGTCATGGGTCCCAAGGGAGCGGTCGAGATTCTCTATAAAGGAGAAGCGAGCGAAGAGCGCACCAACGAGTACCGCGAAAAGTTCGCCCACCCCTATCAGGCGGCGGCGCGCGGCTACCTCGACGACATCATCGATCCGCGCGACACGCGGCCGCGCCTGATCGAGGCACTCCTCACGCTGGAGACGAAGCGCGCCAAAAACCCACCCAAGAAGCATGGGAATATTCCTCTGTAAGGCGGTGCTGGCGCTGCAGCTCGTGCAGACTCCGCACCCGGACTCGGTGCGGGCGGGGCTGTGGGCGCGCCTCGCGGCGGACTCGACCGACGGGCCAGCCTGGCTCGAGCTCGGGCGGGCCTATCTGCAGCGCGGCGCCGAGTACCACATGCATCGCAAACCGATGACCGTCGATACGGTGTGGGCGCACGCGACGCTCGACACGGCGCAGGTGGCGTTCGAGCGCGCGGCGCGCTGGAGTGCCGGGACCCGGACCGCCGATTCGGCGCGCGTGTTCCGCGTCTACGCGATCGGCGAGTTGGCCTACGTCGACTGGGAGTCGGCCGGGAGCGCCGCGGCAACACTCACCTGGCACACCCTCCCCGATGGGTTGCGGTTGCCGCCCGTGCTCGAAGAGCTGGGCGAAAACCTGCTGCGGGCCTGTCCGCACCGGGGCATCCTGTTCACCGCCAGTGAGACGGATACGCAGGCGGCCTGGTATCTGCGATTCTCGCGCGGGCTGCGGCCGGATCTCATGATCGTCCCGTACAACCGCTGGTACGCCGACTCCGTGCTGCGCAATCGCTTGCTGCGGGAAATGAAGACCCGGAATCCTTCGCTGCGGGCGCTCAGCCAGTCGCGCGCGGTCTGCGCCACCATGGGCTTCGAGCGCCCGCCCGACGACCGCGCGGTCAACTGGAACAAGCGGCCGCTGGTGTGGGTGACCGGCAAGGAAACGAAAGCCGACCGCGTGCCCGCGCAGGATTTCGTCTTTGCGGCGCTGAAGCTTGCCGTCGATGAGCATGAAACCTGGACGGCACCGGTGACTGCGCTGTACCGCCGCGCCGCCGGCAACGCCGGCGGGTTGTGCAAGGCGTTCGAGACCTTCCAGCTCGGGCCTGAGGTCGGGTGTCGTTGAAGCGTGTGCTGGTCGCGAACCGCGGCGAGATCGCGGTTCGCGTCATTCGGGCGTGCCACGAAGAAGGTCTTGCGGCCGTCGCGGTCTACTCCGAGCCCGATCGTCTCGCCCCGCACGTCCGCGATGCCGACGCGGCCGTCCTCCTCGGTGCAGCGCCGTCGTCGGAATCCTACCTCGATATCGGCAAGCTGATTGCCGCAGCGAAAGACACCGGCTGCCAGGCCGTCCATCCCGGCTACGGCTTCCTGTCCGAGCGCGCCGCGTTCGCCGATGCCTGCAAGGACGCGGGACTCATCTTCGTGGGCCCGCCGGCCTCGGCAATCCGCGCCATGGGGGATAAGACCGAAGCCCGTCGCAGGATGCAAGCCGCTGGAGTGCCCGTGGTTCCCGGCACCGCGGCCCAGTTGCGCGATCCCGTCGACGCCCGGCGTGAAGCCAAACGACTCGGCTATCCGGTGCTCCTGAAAGCCGTCGCGGGCGGGGGCGGCAAGGGGATGCGCCTCGTCGCCAGCGACGCGGAGGTCGAGGGCGGATTCGCCGCCGCCAGGCGCGAAGCCCAGAAATCCTTCGGCGATGGCAGCCTCTACGTCGAGAAGTACCTCGAGCGGCCGCGCCACATCGAGATCCAGATTCTCGCGGACCACCGCGGTCGGGTCGCGGCGCTCGGCGAGCGGGAGTGCAGCATCCAGCGGCGCCATCAGAAGCTCATCGAGGAGTCGCCGTCGATGGCGGTGTCACCGGCGCTGCGGCGCCGCCTCTCGGAAGCCGCCACCGCGGCGGCGGGTGCAGTCGGCTATGTCAGCGCCGGGACGATCGAGTTTCTGCTGACGCCTACCGGTGAGTTCTTCTTCCTCGAGATGAACACGCGCATTCAGGTCGAGCATCCGGTCACCGAGCTCGTGTACGGCGTGGACCTCGTCCGCGAGCAGCTGCGCATCGCCGACGGCCAGCCGATGCGAGTGCACGGCGCGTCGGGCCCCGGTGGCCAGCTCCACCCGCGCGGTCACGCGATCGAATGCCGTATTACGGCGGAGGATCCGTTCAACGACTTTCTTCCGCAGACCGGCGTGCTGCAGTATCTGCGCGTCCCCAGCGGTCCGGGCATTCGCTGGGATGCGGGAATCGAGGCGGGGAACGACGTGACGCTGTTCTACGATCCGCTGCTCGCGAAGCTGATCGCGTGGGGCGAGACCCGCGAGATGGCCATTCAGCGCATGCGCCGCGCGTTGAGCGAGCTCGTGATCGTGGGCTTGCCGACGAGCCAGCCGTTTCATCTCCGCGTCATGGATGATGCCGAGTTCTTGAAAGGCGAGATCGACATCAAGTACCTCGAGCGCGCCGGGGCGCGGCTGCTCGCAGCGCCCCTACGGCCCGGCATCGAGCGAGCGATCGCTGTCACCGCGGCGTTGGTTGCCGATGAGCGGCGTACGGTCCCTGACGCCCACGGCCCCTCAGCCCGTCCGCCCGTCGGCCCGTCGCCATGGGTGCTCGAGAGCCGGCGACTCGGCTTGCGGGACGATCTGGAGTGACGGATCTCGTGACCATCACCAGAATAGCAGTCGGAGGGGAGGGCGTCGGCAGATTAAGCGACGGCCGCGTCGTCTTCGTGGCGCGCACGGCGCCGGGCGATCGCATTCGGCTGCGTGAAGGAACACTCCACCGGCACCGCAATTTCGCGCGCGCGGAACTCGGCGAGATCGTCGAGGCCGGCCCCGGTCGCGTTGCGCCGCCGTGCCCGCACTACGTGCACGATCACTGCGGCGGCTGCCAGCTGCAGCACCTGGCCTACGATGAGCAGCTCAAGGCGAAACGCGCGATCGTGGGGGACACGCTGCGGCGGATTGGCAAGCTGGACCTGCCCGAGCCCGAGATAGTCGAGGCTCTCGAGGAATGGCGGTATCGGGCGAAAATCAGTATGGAGGCGAAGGCCCTCGCGGTCGGGCTACACCCGTACGATCGGTCCAACTTTGTCTTCCCACTCGCTGATTGTCACATCACCGACTTTCGGTTGATGGCGTTGTGGCGAGAGCTGCGCAGCCGCCTCGCGCTTCTGCCGCAGCCGCTGACGCGGCTCACGTTGCGGCTCGACCGGGAGGGGCGCCGACACATCATCGCCGAATCGGCCGGGGAGCCGTGGCTCAATGCCGAGGATCTGCGGGGCGCGTTGGTCGGCACGGTCGACCGCGAGGTCGTCTGCTGGTGGCAGCCCGTGGATGGCGCCGCCCGGGTCGTGGCAGGACCCGCGACGGGCTTCCCGGCGACCGCGTTCGAGCAAGTGAACTCGGGAATGGGCATCATCACCCGCCGCTGGGCGGTCGAGCAGCTCGGCGATGTGCGCAGCCAGACGGTGTGGGACCTCTACGGCGGCATCGGCGATACCGCCGCGCTGCTCGTCGAGCGCGGCGCCAGTGTCGTGAGCGTCGACGCCGACGAGAAAGCGGTGAGCTGGGGACGTGCTCGGCTCCCCGCGGCGCGCTTCATCGCCGCCCGTGCCGAGGATGTGCTCCCGAGTCTGCCGGTGCCCCATGCGGTTGTGGTCAATCCGCCGCGCGCCGGCCTGCACTGGGACGTCTCGCTCCGACTCACCTCGGATCCGATCCCGAAGCTCGTCTATATCTCCTGCGATCCGGCGACCCTCGCGCGCGATCTGCAGCGGCTCAATGTCAACTACGTAGTCAAGGAAGTACGCGCGTTTGACCTGTTCCCACAAACCGCGCATGTGGAGACGGTGGCTGTGTTGGAAGCTGCATGAGATACCACGTCAGCATCCGTTCCCGCACGTACGTCATCGACGTCGATGGCGGGTCTGTCACCATCGACGGCGAGCGTCTCGAGGCGCACGCGGCCGCGATCCCAGGCACCCCACTGCTTCACCTGTTGCTCGGCAAGGAGTCCTGGACGGTGGCCTGCCAGCAGCTCGACGAGAGACGCTGGGCCCTCGGCGCAGCCGGCGAGCGGGTCGAGGTCGAGGTGCAGGACGACCGGTCGAAGCAGATCGAGGCGCTCACGGGCCAGGGGCGCAAGGCTGTGGTGGGCGGTGTGGTGAAGGCCCCGATGCCGGGGCTCGTCGTCCGGGTCGAAGTGAGCGAAGGCCAGACGGTGGAGGTTGGCGAGGGCCTGGTGGTTGTGGAGGCCATGAAAATGGAGAATGAGTTGCGCGCGTCCCACAAAGCCATCGTCGAGCAGATCCATGTGAAGGCGGGCGATCGCGTCGAGAAGGGCGCGCCGCTCGTGACCCTTTCCTCTCAACCCGCGCAACCCTCGGGTTGACACGCCCTTACGCCCCGGTTAGACTCCGCGTCTGCCAAAATCCAGGACGCATCAGGGCATGAAGACGTACACGTTGAAGCCGCAGGACATCGAGCGCCGGTGGTGGCTGGTTGACGCGGCTGAGCAGCCGCTCGGCCGGCTCGCCAGTCGCATCGCGCAAATCCTGCGTGGCAAACACAAGCCGACGTTCACGCCGCACGTCAACGGCGGCGATTTCGTCATCGTGATCAACGCCGAGAAGGTGCAGCTGACGGGACGTAAGGTCGAGCAGAAGCGCTACTTCCGGCACACCGGCTACATGGGCCACGAGCGGTTCACGCCGGTCTCAAAAATGCTCGGCAAACATCCCGAGCGCGTCATCGAGAAGGCGGTGTGGGGGATGTTGCCGAAGACGACGTTGTCGCGTCAGCACGTGAAGCAGATGCTGAAGGTGTACGCGGGGCCCGAGCATCCGCATGCGGCGCAGCAGCCGACGCCGCTAGTTGCCGTGGGGGGGGAGTCCAAGTGAGCTCAGGCATCACACCGGAGCTGCGCTGGCACGCGATCGGACGCCGGAAGCTCGGCATCGCGCGGGTCTATCTGACCCCAGGGTCGGGGAAGTGGAGCATCAACGGGCGGACGCTGGGTGACTATTTCCCCCGACCTTCACTCGTGTCGCACATTCAGCAGCCGTTCACCGCGACCGACACGCTGGGCGCGTTCGACGTCAAGGCGCGCGTGGTCGGCGGTGGACTCACGGGGCAGGCCGGTGCGATGCGGCTCGGGATCGCGCGAGCGTTAGTGCTCGCCGACGACCGGCATCGCAAGAAGCTGAGAGAGCAGGGCCTCCTCACGCGCGATCCGCGCGCCGTGGAACGGAAGAAGCCGGGCCGCGCAGGCGCGCGGAAACGGTTCCAGTTCAGCAAGAGATAGGCGACCAAATACTCACGTCGCTCGATCTCGTCCTGGGTCCCTTCGGGGTTGGACGGGAAATGACGGCGGCGGCGGAAACAACCCAAGAAAGGGAGTAAATGCCTCAGCCTCAGTTGCAGGAATTGTTGGAAGCAGGTGTGCATTTCGGCCATCAGACGCGCCGCTGGAATCCCAAGATGCGGCGGTTCATCTTCGCCGAACGCTCCGGCATCTACATCATCGATTTGCAAAAGACCCTCCGCCAGATCGAGGTCGCACAGGAGCTCCTGCGCAACGTCGTCTTGAAGGGCGAAGGTGTGCTGTTCGTGTGTACCAAGAAGCAGCTCAAGGGCATTCTGGAAGCGGAAGCGAAGCGCTGCAGCTCGTTCTATGTGACGGAGCGCTGGCTCGGCGGCACGCTGACGAACTTCCAGACGATCAAGAAGCAGATCAAGCGGCTCAAGGACCTGGAGCAGGGCGCAGCGGACGGCGACTTTACGAATTACACCAAGAAGGAGCAGCTGCTGTTCGACCGCGAGCGCGCCAAGCTCGATAAGAACCTCGCGGGTATCAAGAACCTCGGCCGGCTGCCGGGCGCGCTGTTCGTGGTGGATGCCAAGAAGGAGCGCATCGCGGTCGCCGAGGCTAACAAGCTCGGGATTCCGGTGGTGGCGATCGTCGATACGAACGCCGACCCCGATCTGATCACGGTCCCGATTCCGGGGAACGATGACGCGATCCGCGCGGTCTCGCTGATCACGGGCGCGATTTCCGACGTGATCGCCGAAGCGCGGCGTCAGATGCCGCTGCGCGACGCCGCCACCGGTGAAGAGGGCGAGGGCACGACCTACTCGACCGAGACGGGCGAAGCAGACGTGGATGGCGACCGCAAGAAGCGGCCGGCGCGGCGCAAGCGGCGTCCGAAGCCGGAGGCGATCGCGGCCCGGATGAAGACAGACGAGCCCCCCCCGGCGGAACCTGTCAGCACCGGAGAGAAGGCGTAACAACTGACGCAGGATGAACACACCGACCGCCGCCCCCGAGCTTCACGGCGCGAGGGCGGCGTTTTTATGAGGGAGTGAAAGGGAAAGGATGCAATGACTACCGTGAAAGAAATTCCGGCGAAACTCGTGGCCGAGCTCCGCGCTCGTACGGGCGCGGGCATGATGGACTGCAAGGGGGCGCTGCAGGAGTGTGGTGGCGATCTCGACAAGGCAGTCGACCTGCTGCGCAAGAAGGGCGCGGCCAAAGCCGAGAAGCGCGCCGGGCGCGAGGCGTCGGAAGGGTGGATCGGCTACTACATCCACCACGACGGCTCGGTGGGTGTGCTCATCGAGCTGAATAGTGAAACCGACTTTGTGGCTCGGACGCCGGATTTTCAGGCACTCGCGAAGGACATCGCGGTGCAGGTCGCTGCGACAAACCCGCTCGCCGTGCGGATCGAGGATTTGCCGGCGGACGTCGTCGAGCGCGAGCGCAAGGTGTACGAGTCGCAGGTCGCCGAGCAGAAGAAGCCCGAGAACATCCGTCAGAAGATCGTCGACGGCATGATGCAGAAGTTCTACGAAGAGCGCGTTCTGCTTGAGCAGAAATTTGTGAAGGACGACAAGGTCACGATCGGCGACTTGGTCAAGGCGCTGTCGGGGAAGACCAGCGAGAAGGTCCAAGTGCGGCGCTTCGCCCGCTTTGAGCTGGGAGGCAACTAGGTGGCCACGCTCGCCTACAAACGCGCGCTCCTCAAGCTTTCCGGCGAGGCGTTCGCGGGTGGGCGAGCTTCGGGCATCGACTTCGGCGTCATCGAGCGGCTGTCGGACGAGCTGAAATCGGTGGCCGCGACCGGCGTGCAGCTCGGCCTCGTCGTCGGCGGCGGCAACATCCTGCGCGGGACGACCGCGAGCGAACAGGGGATGGACCGCGTGTCCGCCGATTACATGGGGATGCTCGCCACCGTCATCAATGCGCTCGCGCTGCAGGACATTCTCGAGAAGAAGGGTGTCGACACGCGGGTCATGACGGCGATCCGCATGGAAGAGCTCGCGGAGCCCTACATCCGGCGGCGCGCCGTGCGGCACCTCGACAAGGGGCGCATGGTGATCTTCGCCGGCGGTACGGGCAATCCCTATTTCTCCACCGACACGGCGGCGGTGCTGCGGGCGCTCGAGATGGAGGCGCAGGTCATTCTCAAAGCGACGAACGTCGACGGTGTCTACACGGCCGATCCGAAGAAAGACCCCAGCGCGAAGTTCCTGCCGATGCTGACGTTTCAGGAGGCGCTGGTAAAAGGCTACGCCGTGATGGATGCCAACGCCTTCGGGTTGTGCAAGGAGAACAAGCTCCCCATCGTGGTGTTCAACATCAACCAGCCCGGCGCGACGGCCAGGGTCCTGGCCGGAGAACGCGTCGGCACGATCGTCCAATGACTCCTGCACCAGCCGGATCTCTGACCGACCACGTCAAACATGCCAAGCAGCTCATGGACAAGGCGGTGGAAGCCGTCAAGCGAGAATTCTCGACCGTGCGCACCGGCAAAGCCACGACGGCACTGCTCGATCTCGTGCGCGTCGAGGCGTACGGGAATGAAATGCCGCTGACGCAGGTGGCGAGCGTCGCCGCACCGGAGCCCAAGCTGCTCACGGTGCAGCCGTGGGACAAAGGGCTGCTCAAGGCGGTGGAGAAGGGGATTCTGGCCTCCGATCTCGGCCTCACGCCTTCGAACGACGGCAACCTCATCCGCATCCCGATCCCGCCGCTGACCGAAGAGCGCCGCAAAGAGCTGGTCAAAGTCGTG
>Ga0193755_1000020_pt1 | contig 46047 bp, 43 predicted proteins | sample H1a2metaG_FD_144921 | JGI IMG/M metagenome (GOLD analysis project Ga0193755, IMG submission 144921) | Soil microbial communities from a riparian zone of the East river system, Colorado, United States - H1a2 | ecosystem: Environmental > Terrestrial > Soil > Riparian zone | place: USA: East River...
TCACCGGCAACATCGCCGCCGGCAAATCCTCCGTGGTCGAGCAGTTTCAGCGCTGGGGTGCGACCATCATCGACGCGGATGCCCTCGCCCGCGAAGCGCAAGCGCCCGGCGGCGAGGTGCTGGCGGCGATCGCGGGCCGCTTCGGCGCGGACGTCCTGGCCCCTGACGGGACCCTCGACCGCGCGGCGCTGCGGGGCAAGGTGATGGGCGATCAGGCGGCGCTCGACGCGCTCAATCAGATCGTCCACCCCGCCGTGCGTCGCCGCCGCGATGAGCTGCTGCGCGCAGCCCAGGAGGCCGGCGACCTGCTCGTCGTCAACGACATCCCCCTGCTATTCGAGGCGCTCGACCCTACCCAGTTCGATGCCGTGGTCCTGGTGGACGCGAGCACGGCACTGCGACGCACCCGGCTGCGCGCCATGCGCGGACTCTCGAACGACGAGGCCGACCGGATGATCGCGGCCCAGATGCCCGCTGAGCGCAAGCGGGCCAAGAGCGACTTCGTGATCGGGAACGAGGGCTCGCTCGTGCTGCTGCTCGCCGCCGCGGAGGCGCGCGAGCAGCCCACACTCAACCCGATTGCAGCCCGCTACGCAGACGCGGGGCTCGCGGTCCGCCGGGTGACGGGCGACGCGGCCGCGATCGCGAAGGCATTGAGCCAGCCCGCGCCGCCCGACGCGATCGTGGCGACCGCGACGGCCGCGGCGGCCGCGGAACAGGCTTGGGCGCACGCGGGTCGTGCGGGCGTGCTCACGTCCCTCTCCGACGACCCTGATCCCGTGGCCGTGCGGCTCGACCTTCGGCCCTGGGGCGCCGGGCGGGTGCTCCTGGTCGAACCCGGTGCGGCGGGCCTGGCGCCGCGGTCCGATCTGTTTCCATCTGCCAACCCGTTGCCTTGACAGAGGTTCGGTGCCCCGGTAACCTTCGCCGCGACCTCACATGCCCGCGAGCGAGCGACCCCGCATGGCGAACATTCCGGCCGATCTCCGCTACACCAAAGAGCATGAATACGTGAAGCAGACCGGCGCCGACGCCGACGCCGTCGTGCAGATCGGGATCACCGACTACGCGCAGGGAGAGCTCGGCGACGTGGTGTTCGTGGACCTGCCCAAGGTCGGTGCCGTCGTTGGGCGCGGCGACGTGTTCGGCACGATCGAGGCGGTAAAGGCCGTCTCGGAGCTGTACGCGCCCCTCGCGGGAACGGTGACCGACGTGAACACGGCGCTCGAGGGCGACCCGGCGCTCGTGAATCGCGACCCGTATGGCGCGGGCTGGATGATCAAGCTCCGGGCCAAGAATGCCGCGGAGGTCGACCAGCTGCTGAGCAATGAGGCGTACAAGAAGCACATCGGGCAATAGCGTCGTCCGTCATGCTCACGCTTACGTTCCACGGCCACGCCTGCTTCACGCTCGAAGCCGACGGCCGCCGAGTGATCATCGACCCATTTCTCACGGGCAATCCCGCGACCGACATCCCGCTCGCGCGGCTCCCGAAAATCGACGCCGTGCTGCTGTCGCACGGTCACGGAGACCACCTGGGGGACGCGATCCCGATCGCCCGGCGGGACGGCGCGACGATCGTCGCCACGGCGGAGCTGGCCCGGTTTTGCGGCGAGCGCGGGGCCACGGTGCATGCCATGCACATCGGCGGTGCCCGGCACTTCCCCTTCGGCCGGGTCAAGCTCGTCCCGGCGTTCCACGGGGGCGCCGTGGAGGGAGACGCGACGGGCCAGTTCACGACCAACCCCTGCGGGGTGGTCGTAACGATGGGTGGGCACACCGTGTATCACTGTGGTGACACGGGTCTGACCATGGAAATGCAGCTGCTCGCCGGCCGGGTGGACGCGATGCTCGTTCCGATCGGCGACAACTACACGATGGGAATCGAAGACGCGGTGCGCGCGGTCGAGTTCGTGCAGCCCCGCGCGGTGATTCCGATGCACTACAATACATGGGATGTGATCAAGGCCGACCCGGAGCAGTTCAAGCGCCAGGTCGGCGGCCGCGCCCGCGTCGTGGTGCTCGCGCCGGGCGAAGCCCACACCCTTTCCTGACGAGGCCAGGCGACTTCGCTTATGGTGACGGTACGCGCTTCTCTCGCTCCTGCCGACCGGTTCGTGAACCGTCACATCGGACCCAGTCCCGACGAGACACGGGGCATGCTCGCCACCCTGGGATACGAGTCGCTCGATGCGTTCATCGACGCCGTCGTGCCGCAGGACATCCGCCTGCGGCGCGCGCTGGCCCTGCCGCCGGGCCGAACCGAGCGCGAGGTGCTGCAGGCGCTGCGCGGACTCGCCGCCCAGAACCAGCTGTATCGCTCCTACATCGGGATGGGCTATCACCACTCGTTCACACCGCAGGTGATCCAACGCAACATCGTCGAGAACCCGGGCTGGTACACGGCCTACACGCCGTACCAGCCGGAGATCGCGCAGGGCCGGCTCGAGGCGCTGCTCAACTTCCAGACGATGGTCGCCGACCTCACCGCCCTGCCGATCGCCAACGCCTCGCTCCTCGATGAAGCCACCGCCGCCGCCGAAGCGATGAACCTGACCGAAGCGGTCGCGACGGTGCCGGCCGGCACCACCCCGATGTTCATGATCGCCGAGGGATGCCACCCGCAGACGATCGCGGTCGTGCGGACCCGGGCGGAGGCGCGCGGGGTGCAGACCGTCATCGCGGATCCCGCGAGCTTCGAGTTCCGGCCCGGCGTGATCGGCGCCCTGCTGCAGTATCCCACGACGGACGGGAAAATCGAGGACTATCGCGCCTTCTGCGACAAGGCGCATGCCGCGGGGGCGCTCGTGACTGTCGCGACCGACCTGCTCGCGCTCACCCTGCTGACGCCCCCGGGGGAGTGGGGCGCGGACATCGCCGTCGGGAACTCACAACGCTTCGGCGTGCCCATGGGGTACGGCGGCCCGCACGCGGCGTTCTTCGCGACGCGCCAGGCGCACCGACGCCACGTGCCCGGCCGCATCATCGGGGTGTCCCGGGACGCCGCCGGCCGCCCCGCGCTCCGCATGGCGCTGCAGACGCGCGAGCAGCACATCCGGCGCGAGAAGGCCACCAGCAACATCTGCACCGCGCAGGTGCTGCTCGCCGTGATGGCGAGCATGTACGCCGTGTATCACGGGCCCGAAGGGCTGCGCCGCATCGCCGAGCGGGTGCATACGCTCGCCGTCCTGCTCGCGCAGGCCGTCACCCGGCTGGGCTATCGGGTCGTGCACTCGTCGTTCTTCGACACGCTGTGCGTCGAGGTGGAGTCGTGGGTGCTGCCGCGGCTGCTCGACGCGGCGCGGGCGCGCCGCATCAATCTGCGGGTCATCTCTCCCACACGAATCGGCATCTCGCTCGACGAGGCCACGGCGCTCGGTGACCTCGCCGACCTCGTCACGGCGTTCTCGCTCAACGAAGTGCTGCCCTTCATGGTCGAAGACCTCGGCGCCAAAGCCGACCCGTCGATCCCCGAGTCGCTGCACCGCACCTCGTCCTACCTGACGCATGCGGTGTTCCACCGCTACCGCTCCGAGACCGAGATGCTGCGCTACATCAAGCGGCTCGAAGCACGCGACCTGTCGCTCACGTCGGCGATGATCCCCCTCGGCTCGTGCACGATGAAGCTCAACGCCACCACCGAGATGGTCCCGCTGTCGTGGCGTGAGTTCAACCGGTTGCACCCGTTCGCGCCGCGGGAGCAGGCCACCGGCTACCGCACGCTGTTCCGCCAGCTCGAGGACATGCTGGCCGAGATCACCGGCTTCCCGAAGGTCTCGTTGCAGCCGAACTCGGGGGCGCAGGGTGAGTTCACGGGATTGCTCGTGATCCGGGCCTATCACCGCTCCCGCGGTGAAGGGCACCGCACCACCTGCCTGATCCCGACGTCGGCGCATGGGACCAACCCCGCGAGCGCCGTGATGGCCGGTTTGAACGTCGTGCCCGTGCAGTCGGATGCCCGCGGCAACATCGACGTGGCGGACCTGCGCGCCAAGGCGGCCGAGCACAAGGACACGCTCGCGGCGCTCATGATCACGTACCCGTCGACCCACGGCGTCTTCGAGGCGTCCATCCGGCAGGTGTGCGAGATCATCCACGCACACGGCGGGCAGGTGTACATGGACGGCGCGAACATGAACGCGCAGGTGGGCCTGGTCCGCCCCGCCGACGTCGGCGCCGACGTGTGCCACTTGAACCTGCACAAGACCTTTTGCATTCCCCACGGCGGTGGAGGGCCAGGAATGGGCCCGATCTGCGTGGCGGCGCACCTCGGCCCATTCCTGCCGGACCACCCGGTGGTGCCGCTGCGCCAGCAGCAGCCCTGCGGGACCGTGTCGGCGGCGCCGTGGGGCAGCGCGTGGATCCTGCCGATCTCATGGGCCTACGTCGCGCTGATGGGGCGCGAGGGGCTCGTGGAGGCGACCAAGATGGCGATCCTCAACGCCAACTACATGGCGCGCCGGCTCGCGGCGCACTACCCGCTTCTCTATACCGGGCAAAACGGCCTGGTCGCACACGAGTGCATCATCGATTGTCGGCCCTTCAAGGCCTCGGCCGGCATCGAGGTGGAGGACATCGCAAAGCGCATCATCGACTACGGCTTCCATCCGCCGACGGTCTCGTTCCCGGTCGCGGGCACCCTGATGATCGAGCCCACTGAGAGCGAGTCGAAGGAAGAGCTGGACCGCTTCTGCGACGCACTGATCTCGATCCGCCAGGAGATCCGCGAGGTGGAGGACGGGACGCAGCCGCGCAACAAGAACCTGCTCACGAATGCGCCGCACACGCTGGAAGATGTCATCGCCGACGCGTGGGACCGCCCGTATACGCGCGAGCGCGCCGCCTTCCCCGCCGTCTGGACGCGGTCGCACAAGGTGTGGCCGTCGGTGAGCCGCGTGGACGGCGCCTACGGCGACCGGAACTTGGTGTGCGTCTGCCCGCCGATGGAGGCGTACGCGCTTGCTGCTGACTGAGCTCCTGCTCGATCCGGCGGGCCGCAGCGGGGCGGCCAACATGGCGATCGACACGGGTCTCCTCGCCGAGGCCGCCCGCACGGGGCGAGCCTTCCTGCGGCTGTACCGCTTTGACCCGCCGTGTCTCTCGTTGGGCCGGAACGAGGCGGCGGCGCACTACGACCGGGCAGCCATTGGGCAGCGCGGGCTCGACATCGTGCGACGCCCCACCGGCGGAAGGGCCGTGTGGCACGAGCATGAGGTGACCTACGCGGTGGCCGCCCCGGTGGCGGCGTTCGGCTCGTTGCGTAACGCGTACCACACCATCCATGAACGCATCGCCGCGGCGCTCCGGTCCCTCGGAGCCGATGCCACTCTGGCGCCCCACCAACCTCCATCATCCGGGAGGGTCGACCAGCCCGCGTCTTGCTTCACGACTCCGGTCGGCGGCGAGGTACTCGTCGCCGGTCGCAAGCTGGTCGGCTCGGCACAGGTCCGGAAGAGAGGCGCATTCTTGCAGCATGGGTCGATCCTGCTCGATGGCTCGCAAGAGATCGTCCGGGTCGTGAGCCGTCAGGCGTCCGCGGTCAGCGGCGAAACGACGCTGTCGGGCGTGCTGCGACGACACGTGAGTTTTCACGAGGTCGCGGACGCGATCGTCGCCGCCTGGGGCGACGAAGTCACCTCCCCCACAACCTTGCTTTCGCATCTGGCGCCGCTAGGTGTCGCGTGAAATCTTAGGCGCCATGCCAACTGCCCGCCCACCTATCGGCCCGACCCTGGCCGCCCTCGCCGGCCTCATCCTGGTCGCCGGGTGCGAGCGCCCGGTCGGCTGCACCGGCGCATATTGCGGCACGATCGTCATCGCCTCCGGAGGGGAGCCGGATATCCTGCTTCCGCCCGTCAGCGAGTTCGCGATCACGCGGGACGTGACGGATCAGCTGTTTCTCAAGCTCGCGGACCTGGGGGCTTCGGGAAACACGATCGGCGACGAGGACTTCCAGCCACAGCTGGCCGAGCGGTGGGAGTGGGACGCTCCGACGACGCTGGTGTTTCACCTCGACCCGCGCGCACGGTGGCAGGACGGCCAGCCGGTGACGGCCGCGGACGTGGCATTCACGTACGACGCATACACCGATACGCTCGTCAACTCCTCGTTCCGTTCCTCGCTGCGCCATGTCGCCGCCGTCACGACGCGCGATTCGCTCACGGTCGTGTTTCGCTTCCGGCAGCGCTATCCCGAGATGTTCTACGATGCCGTGTACCACCTGCGCATCCTGCCGGCACACCTCCTGCGCGAGGTGCCGCGCGATCAGTGGCGCAGCACGGCGTTCGGGCGGGCGCCCGTGGGCGACGGGCCGTACCGCTTCGTCGCGTGGAAAGCCGGCGAGAGCATCGAGCTCGCGGCGGACTCGACCTTCTTCCTCGGCCGCCCCCACCTCCGGCGCGTGATCTGGCGCTTCACCCCCGACCAGCAGGTGGCCGTCACCCAGCTGATCGCAGGCGACGCGGACGCGGTGGAAGTGCTGGTCTCGCCCGACAACGTGCAGCGCGCCCGCGCGGACACCGCGCTCTCGACCTACCCCTACAAGGGGTCGGCGTACGGCTACGTAGGATTCAACCTGGTCACGCCGGGCGACACCACGAAGCCTCACCCGCTGTTCGGCGACCGCGACCTGCGGCGGGCGCTCCTCATGGCCACGGATCGCGAGCGGCTGCTGCGCAACGTGTTCGGCGAGTTCGCCAAGGTCCCACCGGGCCCGCTGTCGCAACTGTGGTGGATCTGGGACCCGGAAATCCGCGAGCTGCCCTACGACAGCGGCCAGGCGGCGCGGCTGCTCACCCGGACCGGCTGGACCGACTCGGACGGCGACGGCATCCGCGATAAGGACGGCCGCCCGCTCGCGTTCCGGCTGCTCCTTCCCACGACCAGCGCCATCCGCAAGCAGTACGCGCGCCTGCTGCAGGAGCAGTTCCGGATCGCCGGGGTGGACGTTCAGCTCGACGAGGTTGACTTCAGCGTGTTCAACGAGCGCGCGCGCGCCGGCCGGTTTGACGCGCTCCTCAACGTGTGGAACACCGACCCGACGCCCTCGTCGGGCTTTCCCCAGACCTGGACGCCGGCGGGGTTCGGGCGCTCCAACTATGGCCGCTACGACAACCCGGACGTCGACCGCCTGGTGGACCAGGCCGTGGCGTCGGCGGCGAACCGCGACCAGGCCCGCCGCGCCTGGCGGGCGGCCGTCGAGACGCTGAACCGGGACGCCCCCGGCATTTTCCTGTTCGCTACCGCCAACGTCGCCGCCGTCCACAAGCGGATCGCGGACGTGACGATTCGGCCCGACTCCTGGCTCGCCCTGCTGCGCACATGGCGCATTCCCGCTGACCGACTGACGGATCGAGACCGCGTGGAGCGCTAGGTGGCGGCGTGGCTGGTGCGGCGGCTCGTCGCGTCGATCGCCATCGTGTTCGCGGTCGTCACCATCAGCTTCTTCGTCGTTCACCTCGCCCAAGGCACGCCGTGCGGCGGGGAACGACCGCTGCCGCCCGACGTGTGCGAGCGGGAGCGCAGAGTGTTCGGGTACGACAAGCCGCTGTACGTGCAATACGTGAAATACCTGGCCGCCCTGGTCGATGGGAAGATGGGTTACTCTTTCGGGCTGCACCGGCCCGTTGCCGACGCGCTCGCCGACGCGATTCCCAACACTTTCGTCCTCGCCTTCGCCGCCCTGCTGATCGACTTCGCGCTCGGTCTGGCGCTCGGGATCTATCAGGCCGTGCAGGCGGGCCGGTTCGGCGACGTCGCAGTCGGGAATGTCGCGCTGCTCGTCAACTCAATGCCGGTGTTCTGGCTGGGACTGGTCCTGCTGCTGGTGTTCGCACAGTGGCTGCGCTGGTTCCCCGCGGGCGGGATGCACGATCCTATTTTGTGTCCCCGGGTCGACTCGTCGTACTGCCTGCTCGATTTCCTCTGGCACCTCACGCTCCCCGCTCTCACCCTCGGTCTCGTGGGCGCGGCGAGCACGGCGCGCTACCAGCGGGCGGCCATGCTCGAGGTCGTCGGTCAGGACTACGTGCGGACCGCCCGCGCCAAGGGCCTGCGGGAACGGCGGGTGCTGCTGGTGCATGCGCTTCGCAACGCCCTCCTCCCCATCATCACGCTGTTCGGCCTGGCCTTCCCCTTCCTCTTTACCGGGGCGGTCCTGATCGAGACGGTGTTCGCGTGGCCCGGGATGGGCCGGCTGGCCGTAAACGCCATCTTCCAGCGCGACTACCCGGTGGTCACGGGTGCGGCGCTGCTCACGAGCACGATGGTGGTCCTGGGCAACCTGATCGCCGACGCGTTGTATGCCGTGGCGGACCCACGGATCCGGGTGCGGGGGGAAGAGGGAGGGGGAGGGGGGGGCGCCTGAACCTCTGGAACTGGCTCGCATTGAGCGGGGCCGTAGTCCTGGCCATCACGGTGGTTGCAGCGCTGCGACGACGCGTGCGGAAGACGGCGTCGGGCCGGCGGTTCTTCCGGCACCCGACGGCGGCGCCCGGGTTGTTCCTGCTCGCGTTCTTCGTGACCGTCGCCATCGCCGCACCCGTCGTGGCGCCGTACGCCCCCTACTACCAGATCGACATCGCGCACCCCGATCGGCCGCCGTCCGCGCAGTTCCTGCTCGGCACCGACCCGTTCAGCCGGGACGTCTGGAGCCGGCTCGTGTACGGGGCGCGCGTCTCGCTCGGCATCGGAGCCGTGGCGATGCTCGTCGCCGCGACGGTCGGCACGGCGGTGGGCGCGGTCGCGGGCTATTTCCGAAGTTGGGTGGACACCACGCTCATGCGGCTCGTCGACGTGGGCCTCGCGATGCCCCGCATTTTTGTCTTGTTGATGGCCGCGGCGCTGTGGGAGCACATCGCCTTGTGGGTGCTCGTGCTGCTGATCGGACTCACGGGGTGGTTCGGGACCAGCCGGCTCGTGCGCGCGGAAGTGCTCAGTCTGCGCGAGCGCGAGTTCGTCGCCGCGGCGCGGGCGCTGGGCGCCGGCGCGGGACGCGTTATTTTTCGCCACGTTCTTCCCAATGCGGCGGCCCCGATCATCGTCTCTGGGGCCCTCGGCATCGGCCACATGATGCTGCTCGAAGCAGGGCTCTCGTTCCTCGGGCTGGGCGTTCCCTCGCCGACGCCCAGCTGGGGCAATATGATTGCCGACGGTTGGCACAAGATGGCCGTCGCGTGGTGGTCGTCGACCTTTCCCGGGCTGGCGATCTCGCTCGTCGTGATGGCGCTGAACGCGGTGGGCGACGCGCTGCGCGACGCGCTCGACCCCCGCAAGGAGGCGGCGTGACGGAGCCTCTGCTCCGCGTGCGTGATCTCAAGACCTACTTCGTCACCGAGCACGGCAGCGGCACCGCGCGGGCCGTGGACGGCGTCTCGTTCGAGGTGCTGCCGGGTGAGACGCTCGGCATCGTGGGCGAGTCGGGCTGCGGCAAGACCGTCACGTCGCTCTCCATTCTCCGTCTCATCCCCGAGCCCCCCGGCCATATCCGTCCCGGGAGCTTCATCGAGTTCGAAGGACGCAACCTGCTGACCCTGGAGCCCAGGGAGCTGCGGGCGATCCGTGGCAACCAGATCGCGATGATTTTCCAGGAGCCGATGACGTCGCTCAACCCGGTGTTCACCGTGGGCGATCAGATCGCCGAGGCGGCCATCGTGCACCAGCGGCTGTCGCGCCGGGCCGCACGGACTCGCGCGATCGAGATGCTCAAGCTCGTGGGAATCCCCGACCCCGAGGAGCGGGTGGATCACTACCCCCATCAGATGAGCGGGGGCATGCGCCAGCGCGTGATGATCGCGATGGCGCTCGTGTGCCACCCCAAGCTGCTCATTGCCGACGAGCCCACCACGGCCCTCGACGTGACGATCCAGGCGCAGATCCTCGAGCTGCTCGACCGGCTGCAGGCCGAGCTTGGCATGGCGGTCATGCTCATCACGCACGACCTCGGGGTCGTAGCGGGCAGCGCCGACCGCGTCGTGGTGATGTACGCGGGTCAGGTCGTCGAGCAGGCGCCGACCGCGGCGCTGTTCGCGCGCCCACTGCACCCGTACACGGAGGGGCTGCTTGCCTCGGTGCCGCGGCTCGACGCCCCACCGGCCCGGGAGCACGGCCGGCTGCACGGCATCCCGGGCCAGGTGCCCGCCGCGACCGCGTGGCCGGACGGCTGCCGGTTCCATCCCCGCTGCCCATACGCCTGGGACCGCTGTCGCGCGGAGGCGCCGCCCCTGCTCGACGCCGGGGGCGGGGGAGACCCCGGCACTCACACCGTGCGCTGCTGGCTCCTCACCGACCCGCGGCGTCGCACGCCACACCCATGACGCCCGCGCTCGTGGACGTGCGGGGACTCGTCAAGCACTTCCCGGGCGAGCGCGCGTGGCTCGGCCTGGGCCGGCCACGCGCCGTGGTGCGCGCCGTGGACGACGTGTCGTTCGCGATCGCACCCGGCCAGACGCTGGGGCTCGTGGGCGAATCGGGATGCGGCAAGTCGACCGTGGGACGGACAATCCTGCGCCTGATCGAGCCGGACGCGGGGCGCGTCACGATCGACGGTCAGGACGTGGTCGCCCTCGGGGCCAGCGCGCTGCGTGCGCTGCGGCGCCGCATGCAGATCGTGTTTCAGGACCCCTACGGCTCGCTCAACCCGCGCATGACGGTGCGCCAGATGCTCGCCGAGCCGCTGGCGATCCATCGGCTCGCGCGCGGGGCCGATGCCGAGCGACGCATTGCGGCCCTGCTCGAGGAGGTGGGCCTCGACCCCGGCTTCGCGCAGAGCTATGCGCACGAGCTCTCGGGCGGACAGCGGCAGCGTGTGGGGATCGCCCGCGCCCTCTCGGTCGAGCCGCAATTCCTCGTACTCGACGAGCCGGTGAGCGCGCTCGATGTGTCGGTGCAGGCGCAGGTCCTGAACCTGCTCGCCGACCTGCAGCAGCGCAGACGGCTCACCTACCTCTTCATCGCCCACGATCTCGCGGTCGTCAAGCACATCGCGGATCACGTGGCGGTGATGTACCTCGGCAAGATCGTGGAGCGCGCGCCCGCGCCCGCCCTGTATTCCGGGCCCCGTCATCCCTACACCACCTCGCTGCTCTCCGCCGTCCCGGTGCCCGATCCCAAGGCGCAGCGGCAGCGCATCGTGCTATCGGGCGACGTGCCGTCCCCCGCGCACCCGCCGCCGGGCTGCCCCTTCCACCCGCGCTGCCCGCACCCCAAGAAGGACACGCGCTGTCGCACGGAGCCGCCGGCGCTGCGCGAGGTCGCACCGGGGCAGCTCGCGGCCTGTCACTTCGCCGAGCAGCCCCTGTGAGCCCGCGCCTCGCCGCCATGCTGCGCGACCCCCAGCTGTGGGTGCCAGTCGCCGTTCTCATCGCCGGCCTGCTGGTCCTGTGGTGGATCCGCTAACACCCGCCCCCGAGCTCGACGCCCGCCGGCTGCGCCACCTGCAGCTTGCCGGCATCGCCAGCGGCTTTACCGCCGGGGCATGGCTGGGTGCAGCCGAAGCGCCCACCAAGATGGTGATCCTCGGCCTTTCACCCGTCGTGATCTCGCTGGCCATGGTGCTGGGAGTGTTCCTCGCGCGGTGGAGCTTGCCCGCCCTGCTCCGCGGCACGGCGGCGATCGGGGCGGACGTGCGGCAGGCGCCTCACCTCATCGTGTGGGCGGTGCTGGCCGGGTGTCTTTGGGCCGTCGCCAACACGCTCACCATCTTCGCCATCCGCGACATCGGCTTGAGCATCGCGTTTCCCCTGTGGAACGCGAACAGCCTGCTGGGAATCCTGTGGGGTGCGGTGTTCTTCAACGAGCTCCACGGCACCGGCTGGCGGCGCCGCCTCGGCGTGCTCGGTGGCGCCGCGCTGATGTTCGCGGGCGCGACGCTCCTCGCCGTCGCGTCGGCGGCCGGAGCACCCTCGGGACATGCGGCGCGGGGTGTGGCCGCAGCGCTCGCGGCCGGTGTGCTGTGGGGCACGATGTACATCCCTTATCGCAAAGCCTACCTCACCGGCATGAACCCGCTGGCCTTCATCACGTTCTTCACGGTGGGCGAGGTCGTGATGATGGTGGCGCTCGCGCTCGCCGACCGCGGCGGCGTCGCCGCACTCGCGGCGGAGCTCGCCGGCGCGCGCGACGTCCTGTTCTGGCTCCTGCTCGGCGGGTTCGTGTGGGTGGTGGGCGATCTGTTCCAGCAGTATGCCGCGAAATATGTCGGCATCAGCCGGGGGATTCCGCTGTCCAACACCAACCAGCTGTGGGGGCTCCTGTGGGGGTTGCTGGTGTTCGGCGAGCTGCGCGGCGGTGCGGCGACCACCTATGGACAGGTGATCGGCGGGTCGCTGCTGATGGCGCTGGGCGCGGTCGCGATCGCGCTGGCCTCCGCCACGGGTGCCGAGCACCGCCATTGGCAGGAGGCGGCGGCGCGTGAAGGCGCGCGCTACGGCATCGACCCGGCGTACGTCCGCGCCGCGCTCGCCGGCGAAAGCTCCAGCGCGTCTCCCAGCCGCCGCACATGGCTCGATTGGACACTGGTCGGAGGCGCTACCGCGACCTTCATCGGGTTCGGGATGGTAGCCCGCGTACCCCAGCTGACGCTCGGCTGGGGATGGGTCGCGGGTCTCACGGTGGCGATGCTGGCGCTGCTCGCCGGGACCGGCTGGCTACTCTGGCGGACGACGCGGTTCAACTGAGGGGCGGGCTCGCGCAAGGTCGTGTTCCCGGTTGCGTGGTTTCGATGCTGATCCTCGCGAAGCTCCTCGACAAACTTGCACGGCTCCTAGGGACCCCGAGCTTGCGCCCGGGGTCAGTCAGAAGCGGGTTCCCCTTGTCCTAATCCCCGGGCTTGCGCCCGGGGTCAGTCAACCGCGATGTCCAACCACCACGCCTATCAGATGTATGCCCACGTGACCTGGCACACCTGGAAGCGAGTCGGGTGTGTCGATACGGCCGCTGCGAGCGATGTACGGAGTGCTGTAGAGAGCGCGTGCCAGGGGACCGGTGTGCGCGTATTCCGGAACGCGGTGTTGGCAAATCACGTGCACCTCGTCGTCAGCTTTCGACCCGACATCCGGCTGAGCGATTTCGTGCGCCTCGCGAAATCGGTGGCTGCAACTCGCGCCAATCGACGGGTCACTGGTGCTGTCCGCTGGGCGCGGGGTTACTTCGTGACAACAAGTCACAAACGCGACCTTCCTCGGACGACCCGCTACGTCGCCGAGCAGTTCCTGCGCCATCCGGACTTAATCCCGCGGAACTCGAGAGGAGCGGCCTACCTGACCCCGGGCGCAAGCCCGGGGTTCACGGGAGGAGAGTGCTTCTGGAAAGAGGCTAGCGCACCCCGCCCATCAGTCGCTGGACCGGCTTGATGAGCACGAACATGACTGCCGCAGCGCCGAGCGTGACCGCGGCCGTGGCGCCGAACAGCGTCGGGAGAGGCGTCGTACCGATGAACCCCGCCGACCAACCGGCCAGCTTGTTGCCAACGGCGTTGGAGAGGAAGAAGACCCCGAGCATGATCCCGACCACCTGTCTGGGCGCGAGCTTCGTCACCGCCGACAGCCCGACCGGGCTCAGGCACAGCTCTCCGAGCTCTTCGATGAAGTAGACGCCGACGAGCCAAAGCGGACTGATCTTCACCCCACCCTGCGCGATGGCTCCCGCCGGCATCAGAAGCACGAATGCCAGGCCTACGAACAGCAACGCGAGTGCGAATTTCGCCGGCGAGGACGGCTGCCGCGGCCCGAGCTTCACCCACAGCCACGCGAAAATGGGCGACAACACGATCACGAACGCGGCCTGGATGGACACGAACCATGACGCGTAGAGCCTGATTCCGAGCATCTCGAGGTGAACGTAGCGGTCGGCAAACAGAGCGAGCGTGGATCCCGCCTGCTCATACGCGCCCCAGAAGAAGGAGGCGAACAAGAACAACACCGCGACCGCCGCCATACGTTGCCAATCCTGCGCGGTGAATGGCTCGCTCGAGCTCGCCGTCGTGCCGGCGGCAGGTTCGGGTCGTGAGGCGAGGCGATCGATCGCCGGCTGGAGGCGCCGGCGACCGAGCACATACTGCACCAACCCGAAGAGCATCCCCACGCCGGCGCAGGCGAACCCGAGATGCCAATCGAATCCCTCCGCGAGCTTCCCGGCGATGAGCGGTCCGAGGAACGCACCCAGGTTGATCCCCATGTAGAAGATCGAGAAGCCCGCGTCGCGCCGACCATCCCCCGCCTCGTACAGCGCCCCGACCATGGCGCTGACGTTGGGCTTGAGCAATCCCGTCCCGATCACGATGAGCGTCAGGCCGACGTAGAAGAACGGCAGCGCGTGAAAGGCGAGCGTGAAGTGTCCGAGGGCGATGATGATCCCGCCGATGAGCACACTGCGATACTGGCCGAGCCAGCGATCCGCGATGAGGCCCCCGAGGATCGGCGTGACCCACACGCTGCCGACGTAGTTGCCATAGACGGCGCCGGCGTGCGAATCGGTGAAGCCGAGCGCCTTCGTCATGTACAGGATCAGGAACCCGCGCATCCCGTAGTAGCTGAACCGCTCCCACATTTCGGTGAAGAAAAGCGTGGAGAGACCGCGGGGGTGGCCGAACCACGAGGAGCCGGGCGGGGGCGTCGTCACTCGAAGAGTTCGTTCTGCTCGACGGGTTCGCGAGCCTGAGGCGCGCGCAGGATCTCACCCAGCCGCTGCTCCCATTGCTCGACGTCGAGGTGGTGCTCATTCTGAAGCGTCCGGCGCAGCGCCGGCGAGACCTCATGGAACGTGGCGAGCAGATCCGTCACGGCCTCCCGCAGCGCCTGAACCTGGAAGCCATCTCCGGTAGCGCCCATGTCGTCCAGGATGCTCTGCTCGGTGCGCGAGGCGATGATCGGCTCCGCACGCCCCTGCACGAAGACGTTGGTTCGCCGCTTGGGACCGCGCTCCTCCTCGATCGGCATCAAGCCGATGATGGCGTCGGAGCGCCAGTACTTGCCGTAGCCGAGAAAGACCATGCGGTCGCGCTTGATGTCCATACTGCCTCCGGAGCGCCGCCCGTCCGCGGTGCGTGGCCCGGGCCCGAAGGCGTCACGGAACCAGGACAGCACGCCGCGGATCAGGCTCATGGTTAGTCCTTCTTCATTTTCTTCTTGAGCTCTCGCAGCTGCCGGTCGGCTGCCGCCTCGCGGGCGGCGCGGTCGAGCTGCGACTTGAGCAGCTCGTCCCCCGGGTCTACGCCGGGACGCGGGCCGCCGGCCGCCTGGAGGTCACGCCACGCGCGTTCGGCCGAGCGCTCCGCCTCGGTGAGCGGTCGATCGCGCTCGGCGCGGACCAGCTGCCCCTGCATGTCCCCCAGCTCGCGCTCGTACAGCGCGAGCTCGCCCTGCAGGGCGGCCAGCTTCTTCTCGAGGACCGCCACGCGCTCGCGGTGCTTCGCCGCGAACCGTTGGGCGACATCCACTGTCTCCTGGTCCTGGATCTCGGACGCGAGCCGGCCGCGACGCTCGGCATCGGCCAGCCGCTGGCGCTCCTGGGTGAGGTCGCGCTCGGTGCGCGCCACCGCCTCGCGCGTCTCGCCGACGGCCAGCTTCGCCTCCACCACCGCCTCCCGCATCTGCCGCGCCAGGTCGCGCAGGTCTCCCGGCGGTGTCGCCGCGTCCAGGGCGGCGCGCAACCGGTCTCGCAGGCGCTCGAACATTGGAGGCTAGCTTTTCCGGACCGTTTTCGCGAAGAACGCCGAGAACACCTGCTCCACCGCGTGCGACTTGCACTTGGGGCAGGCCGGCCGCTTGCGTCCGTGCTCCTCGATTCCCTGTTGCCGGCTGAAGCGCGTGCGGCACTTGGTGCAGCGATACTCGTAGATCGGCATGGCGGGCTGTACGATATTCCCCGCGGAAACCGGGGTCAAGTTGACGCTGCGACGGTGCGCCGCAATGATTGCACCCATGCGGAGTCGCGTCGCGTGCGTCGCGGTCGTGGCCGCCGCCCTGACGTGTAACGAAGGGCTGCAGCCCAACACCTGCCCGGGCATCTGCGGCACCGTGACCTTCCGGGGCGCTCCGCCGGACAGCACCCAGGCTGTCTACATCGTCGCCTACCACACCTTCCCCCACTCGCGGGACAGCCTGTTCACGTTCCAGCCACCCGTCGGCGCGCTGCAGGCCCTGCCGCTCGACGGCGCCTCGGCGTTCTATGCCCTCCCGGTCGATGCCGGGCGCTACGAGTGGGTGGTGGCCGTGTGGGTGAAGCAGGGTTTTAGCCTCGCCAACGCGGACTCAACGCTGCGCGAAGCGGGCTACTACCGCGATCCCGCCGACCCGACACAGCCTGGTGTCGTGAACGTGAACGCGCAGCAACCTGTTTCGATCGACTTTACGATCGATTTCGGGCAGATGCCCCCCCCTTGCCGCTACTACGACCCGCCCTGTCCATGAAGCGACTGTTCATCCTCACGGTGCTGGCGGTCGTGCCCTGGCGCGCCGCGGGCGCACAGGACCGGGCGGTGATCGTCGGCACCATTGGGGACAGCCTCGGGCAGCCGCTCCGCGGTGTCGTGCGCGTCGTCGGCACGGGCGCCATGGCCGCCGCGGACAGCCGCGGACGGTACCGGCTGTCCGTCCCGACCGGTCGGGTGATCGTGCGAGTCGGCCATATCGGGTTCGCCTACCGCGTGGACACGGTGACGATCGCGGCAGGCGACTCGCTGGAACGCGACTATCGACTCGTGTCCGCCCCAGTGGAGCTGCAACCCACCATCGTCACCGCCGCCAAGCACTCACAGCTCCTCGACGAATCCGCGACGAGCGTCGCGGTCATGAATGACACCGATCTCGCGCGCCGCGCCGTGCTCACCGTGGACGAAGCGGTCAATCGAGCGCCAGGCGTGCTGTTCCTGAATGGCCAGGTCAACATCCGTGGCTCGAGCGGTTTCGTCGAGGGCCTCGGGTCGCGCGTGCTGTTGCTCGTCGACGGCGTGCCGGCGAACCAGGGCGACCGGGGTGGGATCGACTGGGACATGGTGCCGCTCGCCGAGGTAGAGCGGGTTGAGGTGGTGAAGGGCGCCGGGTCTTCGCTCTACGGCTCTGCCGCCTTCGGCGGCGTGGTCAACCTGATCACGCACGACATTCCGGTAGGGTGGCACGGGCGGCTGCGGGCCACGGGTGGCGCGTACGCCAATCCGCCCTCAGAGGCCTGGAGGTTCCGCGACCGCACGGGCGGGCTCGGCGGCCTGGACGTCACGGGCTCGTACGGAACCGAGACTCTGCGTGGCAGCCTGACACTCGGCGGTCGGCACTCGGACGGCTACCGCGAGCAGGATCGCAGCGACCAGTGGGAGACCGCCGGCCGGGCCGAATGGCTGCCGCGGCCGGGCACGCGGATCACCGGGTCGGGGGCGTGGACCAGCCACCAGTACGAAGTGTTCCCCACGTGGTGCGTTCCCGGCACGTGCAGCGACACGCGGGGACAAGCGTTCCAGCCGTTCATGATCGACACGTCGGGTCGCGGCAGCTACACGCGCTCGAACAAGGGATATCTCGCCGCGACGCTCGACCGCACCGTGTCCGGCGCGTTTGCGTGGCGAGCGCGTGGCTCCTGGCTCCGGAGCCATTTCACGGACTACAACCCCGACAACTGGTCGGTCTCGGATCGCCTCGGGGCCGAGCTGACCGGTGTGCTGCACGCGGCCGGTGGGGACGACCGCGTGGTCACCGTCGGAGTGGAGGGGGCGCATACGGACATCACGAGCGACATTTTCGGCGATTCGGGACGAGTCAGCAGCCACACGCAGATCGACGTCGGGCCGTACGCGGAGGCAGAGCAGCGTGTGGGCCGCGTGCGACTGACGGCGGGTCTCCGGCTCGACGATATCGTCGTCGACGGCGCCCGGAAAGCCACCGTCCTGAGTCCACGGATCGGCGCCGCCATCCGGTCCGGCGTCGGCACCTGGCGCGCGTCCGCCGGCCGCGGGTTCCGGGCGCCGACCCTCGCGGAGCGGTACGTCACGACCCGCGCCTTCGGCTTCGAGGTCATTCCCAACCCCGACCTGGATCCCGAAACCGCCTGGTCGTTCGAGCTCGGCAACGGGGCTCCGATCGCCTCCTGGGGGCGTCTCGAGGCCGCCCTCTTCTGGACCGAAGCCCGTCGCTTGCTCGAGCCGACGTTCGTGCTCGACGGCGGCGTGCAGAAAATCCAGATCCGGAACATCTCCCGCGCGCGCCTCCGGGGCCTAGATGCGTCGCTGGCAGTCTCGTCGCTGGTTCCCGGCCTGACCTCCTCGATTGCCTATCTGCTCGTCGACGCTCGGGACCTCACGACCGATGCGGTGCTCTCCTTCCGACCCAGGCACGTGCTCACGCTCGGCACCGACTACCAGTGGCGCATGCTTTCGGTCGGAGCCGAGTTCCGCTACACCAGCCGTATCGAGCGGATCGAGCTCGAGCCCGTTTTCGGGCGCGATCCGCGAGTGGCGGCCAAGGTGCTCGACCTCCGCGCCGGCTGGCAGCGAGGGCCCCTTTCGGCCCGGCTGCTCGTCACGAACGCGCTCAACTACATCTACAATCTGGTCCCCCGCACGCTCGAGCCCGTTCGCAAGAGTTCGGTGGTCCTGACGTGGACGTATTAGATTGGTACGATGATGGGACCCTGTGGCGTCGTCGCGATGCTCGTGCTGCACACCGTCCAGGCGTCCCCGCTCAACGGCACCTGGGAGCTGACCCGCATCTTCCGCGCCGGACCCATCCCCTCTACGCGCGCGGTGCCGATCGACTCCACCGTCTACCTGCGCATCACCCTCGAGACACACGTGGGTGACTGGATCTCGGGGCGGCTGTACCGGCGCTATCGGGGCGAGCCCGAGGGGAGTAAGGTCGAAGCCGGCCCGCTCCGCGGGGAAGGACGTTTCATCATCGGGGTCGAGATCGAGAAGCCGGCCCGGGCACGCGCGCGCACCGCGGCATGGCTCGTGGGCGACACGCTGCGCTTCGGCACGTCTCTCGTGCCCGACGCCGACAGCCTGGAGCTGAAGCGCGTCAGGCCCGACGCCCCATACCCGGCGAGCGTCATCGAGGTGGTGACTCGTCCATGAGACGGCTCCACGTGATGCCCCTTTACGTGACGCTGTTCCTCTTGACGCCTTTGTTGTCTTGTAGCGGCGACCGATCCCGCTCGCCCACCTGCGGTATGGCGCAGCTCATCGGGCCATCCCTGATCCAGGACCGGCTGCGGCAGCTGCCCTTCGTCTTGACCGACGCGCCACGCGGGCTGCCGGGCACGCTTCCCGTCCGGGTTATCGGCACGCGCGAACAGAGCACGGTGCTGGTCGGCTACACCAAGGGCGCGTTGACGATGGAGTACCAGGGAGCCGGTTTCCCTGCCGGTTCGGTCAGCGACACCACGACCTACGCCGTCCTCGTCGTGGACGATTCCACGCAGCGGGCGCAGGGTGTGCTGATCTACGAGTCGCATCGCCCGCCTGAAGGATACCCGAGCATCGGTGCCGTTACCGGTCAAGACCGGGCGATTCCCTTGTACGGCGTGCGGGTAGACTGGGCGGGCGTCTCGAACCCCAAGTGCCCGTTGCTCGGCGCCCCGGCGGCGCCCCCAAGCTCCGCGCAGTGACCCGCATCGTCGCCGTGAGCGCGACGCGCCGTACCGACGCGGGGCGGGAACGCGTCGCGCTGAATACCGCCTACGTGTACGCCCTGATGCGCGCCGGGCTCGTCCCTCTGCTCGTGCCCCCCATCCTCGACCCCGAGGCAGCCTGCGCCGCGCTCGACGGGGTGCGCGGTCTCGTCCTCACGGGGGGCGAAGATGTGGACCCCGGCCGCTACGGGGCGACACCCCACCACAAGCTGGGCGAGACCGATCGGGCGCGCGACGCGGTGGAGCTGGCCCTCATCGCGGGCGCCGAGCGACGCCGCCTCCCGATCCTCGCCATCTGCCGTGGGATCCAGATCCTGAACGTCGCCCTGGGCGGCACGCTGTACCAGGACCTCACTAGCGAGCGCCCTGGCCCCGTCGACCACGCGGATGCGCGCTCCCGCCACGGCCTGAGCATCGAGTCCGGCACCCTGCTCCACCGCACGCTCGAGGCCGTGCACGGGAGCGTGAACAGCCGGCACCACCAGGCGATCCACGACCTGGCGCCGGCCCTGCGCGCGAACGCTTGGGCGGAGGACGGTGTGATCGAGGGGGCCGAGCGGAAAGATCCGGGGGCACCGTGGACGCTGGCGGTCCAGTGGCACCCGGAGGACGATGTAGAGGACGCCCTGTTCCGCGGCTTCGCGGAAGCGATCGCGTGAGCATTGCGTTCCCGTCGGCCGAATGGGTGAGCGCCTACGGCTCGGCGATCAACGCGAGCGACGCGTATCGTGCCGCCTCGCTCGAGTGGACGCACGGTCCCGTCGCCCTCGTGGTGAATCCTCAGCCGGAGATCGGGATCGGCGAGCCGGTCGGCATCTGGCTCGACCTCGATCGCGGGGCCTGCCGCGAAGCGAAGGTGGTGTCGCAGGGCGAGGCGGACCAGGCGCCGTTCGTGATCTCGGCCGACTATCAGCACTGGAAGCGCGTGATCCGCAAAGAGCTCGGCCCCATCGCGGGGATCATGCAGCGCAAGCTCATGCTCAAGGGGTCGCTGCCGATCGTGGTGCGCTTCGTGAAGTCCGCGGAGCAGCTGGTCGAGGCGGCGACGACGGTGCCGACGAGATTTCTAGATGAATAGCGAATCCCGATGTAGGGGCGCGGCATGCTGCGCCCCTACGCGTCAAAGGTTCCGCAGTATCTTGTCGGGCGTGGAAACGTTCGGGAAGAACACGCGGTCGCTCAGCCGGTTGAAGGCCACCCGCAGGGTGGGGAACCGCTCGGCGGCGGTGCGGTAGATGGTGGCGACCCCGAGGTGCTCGGCGAGCCGGTGCTCCGCGGCGAGCCGAAAGCCCTGTCGGCCCAGCTGGTCGTAGTACGGCAGGTCGGGCCCACCCTTGCGGGAGCGCCGGGCCGCGATGTAGTCCGGAAACAGGCCGGCGAGCCAGAGGCTGTAGTTGCCGAGATGCGCACGAAGCAGAAAGGCCCGTTCCCCGGCGTCGTCGAGCCCCATGAGGTCCTCCACCATGTCCACCAGGTAGTGGTAGGTCTCGTCGTCGGTGCGGCGGATGCGGACGTGCCGGTCATGATCGCCGAACTCGAGCAGCAGCGCCGCCAGGTAGTCGGCCAGCGCGCGGTCGTCGACGCCGGCAGCGCGCAACGTGTGCCGCACCGCCACGTAGGTGAAGAGCGCCGGCGACGGGACCAAGAGGGTGCGCAGGGCCAGCAAGGCGGCGAGCAGGCCGGGCTCGTCGAGCAGCTCGTCGGGTCCCTGCTCGAGGAGCAGCCGCTCGTACCGCGCCCGGCGCGTGGCGTCACCGCGCGCCAGCGCGAGCGCGACGAGCAGGAAGTCCTGTGCGCGCAAGCGACCACGGACGTTGGCCAGAATCATGCCCAAACCTCCCTCTAGCGCTGCTACCCCCCGACCGGCGCCCGAGTTGCTGGCGCGCCTCACGACGCTCGCCCAAGAGCTCGCCGGGGCGTTCCGGCCGGCCACCGTCATCGAGCTGGTGGCACGCGCCCTCGCCGAGCTGCTGAAGCCTGACCGGCTCTCAGTCATACTACTTGACGCCGAGTCGAACCGCCTGGCGGTGACCTACGACACGCACCCCGTTCCGGCGCGCACCGACGACCCCCTGCTCCAGCTCGCGTTGCGGCACGGGCCGCTCGCGTTCCCCAAGGACGTACGCGAAGAGGCCCGCCGGCGCGGGGCCGACCTGCCCGACGATGCACCCTCCGCCGGCTCCTGGCTCGGCGCGCCCCTCATCGCCGCGGGTCGCACGATGGGCGCGGTGTCCCTCTCGAGCGAGCGGCCCGGTGTGCTGGGTAAGGCCGAGCTGACGCTCGTCTCCGCCGTGCTCGCGCAGGCCGCGATCGCGCTCGAGAACGCGCGCCTGGTGGAGCTCCTCTCCTCCGCCAAGCGCGAGTGGGAGAAGACGGTCGACGCCATCTCCCAGGCGATCTGCATCGTGGACGCACATGGCACCGTGCGCCGCGCCAACCGCGTGTTCGCCGACCTGATCCAGATCGCGGTCACCGCGATCCCCGGCCGGCCCTGGCTCGGCCTCCTGCCCCCCGCCTGGTCGGACCCCGTGGCGCGCGCCATCGCCGAGCCCTCGGCGAGCACGGCGGAGATCCGCGCCGGCGAGCGCGTGCTGCTCCTCACCGTTATCCCCATGGCCGAGTCGGGCTCCGCGGTCCTCGTGTTCGAGGACCAGACCGACCGGCGCCGGCTGCAGGAACAGCTCATACAGTCTGAGAAAATGTCGGCGATCGGTCAACTGATTGCCGGCGTGGCGCACGACCTGAACAACCCCCTCGCCTCGGTCGTGGGCTTCAGCGACTTCCTCGCCGAGGCGGGCGACGTCCCGCCCTCACTCCAGGAGCCGCTCCAGGTGATCCGTCAGGAGGCCGAGCGCGCCGCGACGATCGTCAAGAACCTGTTGTCCTTCGCCCGCAGCCAGGAGGGAGAGCGCACCCGGCAGCCCATTCGGGCGCTCCTGGACTCGACCCTCGCCCTGCTGCGCAACCAGCTGATGGCGCACAAGGTCGAGGCCACCTTGGAAGTCGAGCCGGGGCTCCCCGACGTGGAAGTGAACGCCAACCAGATCAAGCAAGTGTTCGTGAACGTGATCAACAACGCGTGCCAGGCGATCGCCAGCGATGCGCCGTCCGGCCGGATCTGGATCACGGCGCGTCGGGTGCGCGACAGCATCGCGGTGAGCGTCACGGACTCGGGCCCCGGCATGACTGAGGAGCTCGCCGCCCGCGTGTTCGAGCCGTTCTTCACGACCAAGCGGGAAGGCGAGGGCACGGGACTGGGGCTCTCCATCAGCCAGGGGATCATGAAGGAGCACGGTGGGCGCATCACACTCGACACGCGGCCCGGCGGCGGGGCGACCTTCACGCTGGAGCTGCCGATCGGCGCACGCGCCGCGCGGGCCGAGGCCGCGCCGGTGCCGCCCGGCGAGTCGAAGCCGCTCAGCATCCTCGTCGTCGACGACGAACCGCACATCCTGCATTACATGCGAGCCACGCTCGAGAGCTGGGGCCACACCGTCGAAGTGGCGAGCGACGGCACCTACGCGCTCGAGCGCGCCCTGGCTGGCCCGTTCGACGTGATCATCTGTGACCTGCGGATGCCGCACCTCTCCGGGCGCGAGATGTACACCAAGCTCGCCCGCCAGGACCCGCGGGTCGCCGAACGGATCATCTTCGCCACCGGGGACACGGTGCGCGGCGACACCCTCCAGTTCCTCGAAGCCCTCGGCCGGCCCTACCTGCGCAAGCCGTTCACGCTCGCCGAGCTGCGCGCCGCCCTCGGCCATGCCGCGAAGCAGCCCGCCTGAGGGGCGTGCGCGTCCTCCACGTCGACTCCGGCCGGGAATTCCGGGGCGGTCAGAACCAGGTCCGGCTGCTGGCCCGCGAGCTGGCCCGCGAGCCCGGGGTCGAGCAACGGCTCGTCACGCGGCGAGGCAGCGAGCTGGCGCGTCGCGCCAGGGCCGATGGCGTCGCCGTCCGCGAGATCCCCTGGGTCCTCGGGCTCGACCCGCGAGCCTGGTGGCGGCTCGTCATCGAAGCCCTGGCTTGGCCCCCCGATCTCATCCACGCGCATAACAACCACGCCGTCACGGTCGCGGTCTGGGCCTGCCGGTTCCTCGACTACGCGAGCACGGCGCCGCGCCTGGTCGCGACGCGCCGAGTCGTGTTCCCGGTGCGTCGTCGCAGCGCCCTGCGCCACGCGGATGCGGTCGTGGCGATCTCCGAAGCCGTGCGGGTGGCACTCCTGGCCGCCGGGTTCCCCCCGGGAGACGTGAGAGTCGTTCCCTCGGGGGTCGATCCCGACGAGGTGCGCCGCGCGGCCGCCGTGCCGCTCGACCTGCGGGCGAAGCTGGGGCTCGCAGCCGGCGCTCCCATTGCCGCCAACGTGGCCCACCTCGACCCGTCCAAAGATCAGCGCACCCTGATTCGCGCGGCGCGCGCGGCGCGAGCGCACCGCCCCGATCTCCATTGGGTGATCGCGGGGGACGGCCCCGAGCGTCATGCGCTGGCGGCCGAAGTGCGCCGGCTCGACCTCGCCGATCGTGTCCACTTGATCGGCCACGCCTCTCAGACGGACGCGTTGCTGCGCGAAAGCGATGTGGTCGTCATGTCCTCGCGGGCCGAAGGCCTGGGGACCGTGGTGCTCCACGCGCTGGCGCTGGGCAAACCGGTGGTCTCGACGGCGGGTGGCGGGCTGGCCGAGATCGTGCCTCCCCGATGGGTCGTGCCCGTGGGGGACGCCGACGCCCTCGCACAAAGAGTGATTGAGGCGCTGGACCACCCCTCCCCCGCCCCCTTGCCCGAGCGGTACACGGCCTCCGCCATGGCCGCCGGCGTCTTGGCCCTGTATCGCTCGCTCGTCTAGATTGCAGGGCCATGATCTACGTCTGCGTTCCGGTGCACAATGAGGCCCGCACGGCGGGCCTCGTGCTGTGGAAGGTACGTCAGGTGTTCACGGCGTTCCCGCGGGAATACCAGCTGCTGGTCCTGGACGACGCCTCGACGGACGACACCCACGAGGTGCTGGCGTCGTACGCCAAGGTGCTGCCGATGACGATCGTGACGCATCGCGAGCGCCAGGGATACGCGCGCAGTCTCGAAGAGCTACTGCGCCTCGCGCTCCAGCGGACCGATCGGCCGAAGCGAGACTGCGCCATCACCCTCCACGCGGACTTCGTCCACTCCCCCGAGAGCATGGAGGATATGGTAAAGCATCTGGAATCGGGGGCGGACCTCGTGGTGGCCGAGCTGGTGGAGCAGCGGGGGCAAGTTTCTCGGGCCCTGGGGCTCGCGCGCCGCTGGACCCCTCGACTGCTGCGCATCGCCGGGCTGCGCGACACGGTGTCGGGGTTCCTCGCCCTGCGGCTGATCGTGCTGCGGCAGGCGCTGCGCCGCGACACGCCGCGGTTCCTCCAAACCGAAGGCTGGTGCGCGAGCGCGGAGCTGGTCGCGCGCCTGGCGCCGCATGCCCGCCGCCTCGATGCCGTCCCGGCGGCGGCGCGTTACGACCTGGTGCAGCGCCCGTCGCGCGTCAGGCCGTGGCGCCAGCTGCTCGAGGCGTGGCGGGCCCGTTCGGTCATCCGCGCGGCTCGCACCGCGCTGGCCCTGCTCCTGATCTCGGTCGGGCTGCACGCGCAGTCGGACACCCCCTCTCGAACGGACTCGACGGGCGCCGATTCGGCCGCGGCGATCATCCCGCCCGCCGTCGCGGTGCCCTTCACCGTCGGCGAGCGGCTGGTCTACGGGGCCCGATACGGCCCCTTCAGCGTCGGCACGGCCACGATGCGGGTCGCCGGGATCGACACGATCCGCGGGGTGGAGGCGGTCCACTTCGTGTTCCTGATCGATGGTGGCGCGCTGTGGTACCACATTCACCAGAACCTCGAGTCGTGGGTAGGGCGTCACGACTTCCGCTCGCGCCGATTCTTGAATCAGACGGAGGAAAAAGGCAAGACGTGGGAGCGGAAATTCGAGATCTACCCGGATTCGGGGTTTTACCGTGAAGCCGGGCGCGACACGACCGCCCCGACGGTGCCGGACCCGCTCGACGACGCCGCCTTCCTCTACTGGATCCGCACCGTACCGCTCGAAATCGGGAAGCGCTACGAGTACCGCCGCTACTTCCGGCCCGAGCGCAATCCCGTCATCGTCGACGTGCTGAAGCGGGAGCGTGTGGGCGTGGCGGGCAAGAAGTGGGACGCGATCGTCGTCCGCCCACGGATCCCGAATGGGGGCGGCATCTTCGCGGAGAAGGCCGATGCGCGCATGTGGCTCTCGGACGACAGCCTCCGGATCATGCTCGCGCTGCAGTCGAAATTCTCATTCGGCCAGGTGACGCTCAAGCTCAAGGAGATCAGCGCGATCAAGGAGGACTCCGCTTCCCATCCGGAGCACCCATGACCGACTACCGCGAGGCGGACTTTTCCCGGCTCAAGACAGTCCCCATCGCGCAGCGCCCCAACAAAGTCGACCCCTCCCTGCTCGCCCATCCGCCCGGCGGCGATCCGAGCTTCACCGCCTTCTGGAATTCGCTCCCCGACATCCTCGCCGCGAAGGACCTCCGCACTCTTGCCCGGCAGCTGGCGAAGGCCGCGGGTCGTCGCGGCGTCGTCGCGATGCTCGGCGGGCACGTCATCAAGGTCGGACTGGGCCCGCTGCTTTGCGAGCTCATCCGCCGCGGCGTCATCACCCACCTGGCACTCAACGGGAGCGCCGCGATCCACGACTTCGAGCTGGCGGCATACGGGGGAACGAGCGAGGACGTCGCCGCCGGGCTGGCGGACGGTACGTTCGGCATGGTGGAGGAGACCGGCCGTGAGATGAACGCCGCCATCGCCGACGGCGCGCGCGCCGGCAAGGGTATGGGCGAGGCGCTCACCGACTATCTCGCGCGCCGCCCACAGCTCGCGGCCCGCGACGTCTCCGTCCTGCTCGCCGCGGCCCGGCAGGCCATCCCCGTCACCGTGCACGCCACGCTCGGGGCCGACATTATCCATCAGCACCCCGCGGCGGACGGCGCCGCGCTCGGCGCCACGAGCTACCGCGACTTCAAGCGACTGGCCGCGTCGCTTCCCGCACTCCACGACGGCGGCGTGGTCCTCAATGTCGGCAGCGCGGTGGTGATGCCCGAGGTGTTCCTCAAGGCCCTCACCGTTGCGCGCAACCTGGGCGGCGGCAAGCCCACCGGGTTCACGGCCTGCGACTGCGACATGGAGCGCCACTACCGCCCGCGGGTGAACGTCGTCGAGCGCCCGACGCTCGCCGGCGGCCAAGGGATCCAGCTCACGGGCCACCACGAAATCCTGATCCCGCTCCTCGCCTGGGCAGTACTGCGCGAGCTCGATGCGCGCTAGCGCGCGCCGGGCGGTGCTCCTCACGGCGGCGCTCGGAGCGGCCTGCGTGACCCGCACGCGCCGCGTTGCGCCGAGCGGCGCCACGGCGGCGGCGCTGGGGACGCCCGACATGGTGCAGGAGATGGCGCGACAGGCGCTGCTCCTGGACGCGAAGGGGGACCGGGCCGCGGACACGCTGTACGCGGCTCCGGCGGCCGATTTGCATGGGTGCTCGTGGACTACCGGTGGATCAATTCAGAGCGCAACCAGGCCGAGACCGGTCGCGCCACCTTCGTGTGCGAGCAGAAGCCGAAGGGCTGGAGGATCGTCCATGTGCACTCCAGCCAGATCCTGCCGTGGGACCGCTAGGCGTCCGCGGGGCGGCCCTTGATCATGTCGCGGATCTTGTCCGCCGTGCTCGGGCTGATGAGCCGCAGCACGAAGTAGAGCACGAACCCGATGGCGGCGAGCTTCAAGATCCACAGGGCCAGTCCAAACAAGCCGCCGAGGAGGCCGAAGAAGATGTTGAGCGCGACGAACGCCAGGGCAGCGAAAATGGCAAAGCCGAGAATGCTACGGAACATGGGCGGATTCCTCCGTGTGGCCCGACGCTCGGGCCGTACGTCGCAATGTAGCAGCAGGTTTCAGGAGGGCGCCAGGCGGTGAAGGGCGTCGATGTCGCGATCGTAGGCGGCGGTGCCGTGGGGGCGGCGTGCGCTCGTGCGGCGGCCCTGCGGGGGCTGGAAGTCGCCATTTTCGAGCCCGGCCCCGACCCCGCCGCCGCGTCGCCCGCGGCCGCCGGGATGCTCGCAGCCCAAATCGAGCCCGGTGACGACGTGCTGATCGCCCTCTCGGTACGCGCCCGTGACCTCTACGAGCCGCTCGCCCCCGCCCTCCGGGAAACCACCGGCATCGACATCGGGTTCTGGCGCTCCGGAATCGCCGCCGTCGCCTTCGACGAGCCGGCGGCCGAGCGCCTCAAGGAGGAAGTGGCCCGGCAGCGGCAAGCCGGCCTCCGCTGCGACTGGCTGGACGGCGACGAGGTGCGCGAGCGCTGGCCCGGCGTCGCGCCCGATTGCCAGGGTGCGCTCCTCGCCCCCGAAGACGGCGCCCTGGACCCGCAGGCGCTGACGCGCGCCTGCCTCGCGGATGCGCGCCGCCTGGGTGCCACCCTCCAGGCCGAGAAAGTCGAAGCGCTCGCGATCGCGCAGGGCCGCGTGACCGGCGTCGTGACCGCCCGCGGTACCACCCCGGTCGAGCATGCCGTGCTCGCCGCCGGCGTGTGGTCCCCGCAGATCCGCGGACTGCCGCGCCCCCTGCCGGTCGAGCCGCTGCGCGGCCAGATGGCCGCCACCGCGTGGCCCGACGGCTGCCCGCCCGCGATCCTCTATCACGACTACGGCTACGTGCTGGCCCGCGGCGGCGAGGCCGTCCTCGGCAGCACGATGGAGCGGGCCGGGTACGATGCGCGCGTCACGAACGAGGGGCTCGCCCAAATCTTCCGCGGCGCCGTCCGGCTGCTCCCGGCCCTCATGACGCAGCCGGTACAGCGTATGTGGGCCGGACTTCGCCCAGCGACTCCCGACGGACGGCCTATCATCGGCCGGGACCCCGAGGTCGAGCGACTGTGGTACGCGACGGGGCACGGACGCAGCGGGATCTTGCTCGCGGCGCTGACTGCTGAGATCACGGCGGACTTGCTCACAAGCGGCGTCCCGGACGTGGACATCAGTCCGCTCCGCGTGAACCGTTTCAAGCAGTGACTGATGTACCGAACCTGCGCCTTCTGCAACGGCAAGCTCGACGGCGACGGCGGCCCCTCGGGGCTCGGCGTCGGACGGCGGCTCGCGTTCGACGAGTGGAAGAGTCGCCTCTGGGTGATCTGCCCGAAGTGCTCGCGCTGGAATCTGGCTCCCCTGGACGATCGCCTGGAACCGATCGAGGCGCTGGCGCGCGCCGCGGGCGCGGGCCGCGTGGCCGCCGCCACCGAGCACGTCTCGTTGATCCGCTGGCAGAGCTACGACCTGGTGCGAGTCGGGAAGCCGCGGCGCGTGGAGTTCGCCACGTGGCGCTACGGCGAGCGGCTTAAAGCGCGGCGCCGCGAGCAGCTCAAGTTCGTCATACCCGTGACGGTCGCCACGCTGGGCCTCGCGGTCGCTGTGAACGTAGCGGCGGGCGGCTCGCTGGGCGTGTTCGTGTGGAACATGCCCAACTTCGCGAGGATGATGTACACCGGCATCATCGGCCGGCGGCGGGTGAGCCTCCTCGAGCCGCCGATTTGTGAGCGCTGCGGGAGCGTGCTGCATCTGCAAGCCAAGCATGTGGCCCACGCACGGGTGGTGCGGCAGGCACAGGCGGACGTCGCTCTGATCTTGAGCTGCCCCACCTGCCACACTGAAGGAGCGATGCTCGTGGGCCACGACGCGCAGGCCGCGCTGCGTCAGGGACTCACCTATCTGGCCCTCGCCCGCGGCAGCCGGCAACGGGTCGAGGACGCCGCCCGGTTGGTCGAAAGCGCCGGCGGGCCGGACCAGCTCATCAGCGACGTGGCTCGCCGCGAACTCACGCTGCGCAGCCTGGGCGTGGAACGGCGCCTCGCGCTCGAGATGGCCGTCGACGAGCGCGCGGAGGTCGAGGAGCTGGAGCGCCACTGGAAGGAGGCCGAGGAGATTGCCGAGATCGCGGATGGCATGCTGTCCACCACGACGGAGCTGGAGGAGGAGTTGCGGCGCCTGAAGCAGCGCGAGCAGCACAAAGGCGATCAACCGTCTGGTTGAAATTCAGTCTTTTGCCGTCCCTCCGCGCCCACTATCTTCCGAATCCTCATGGCCACCACGCTCACCCACCTGACCGCCCGTAAACCAGCCTGGCTCAAGGTCCCCGCACCCGGCGGGCCCAACTACCTAGCCCTGAAGCACCTGATGCGGGACCTGAAGCTCCATACGGTGTGCGAGGAAGCCCATTGTCCCAACATCGGGGAATGTTGGGAGCACCGGGCCGCCACTTTCATGATTCTGGGCGACGTGTGCACGCGGAACTGCGCCTACTGCGCAGTCGCGCACGGGACGCCGGGTCCGCTCGACGCCGGCGAGCCCGCCCGCCTCGCCGCGGCCGTGGACCAGATGGGGCTCCAGCACGTCGTGATCACGAGCGTTGACCGGGACGATCTCCCGAATGGTGGCGCCGAGGTGTTCGCGGCGGCCATCGCCGAGATCCGGCTGCGGCGGCCCGGCACGTCGGTCGAGGTATTGATCCCGGACTTCAAGGGGAGCGAGCAGGCGCTGCGAATCGTGGTGGCGGCGAAGCCCGACATCGTGAACCACAACCTCGAGACCATCGAGCGTCTGTATCGGCTGGCCAGACCGGGTGGCCGTTATCCCCGCGCGCTCGAGCTGCTGAGACGAGCCAAGGAGATGGATCCCGGCACGCTCACAAAATCGGGGATCATCTGCGGGCTGGGTGAGGATTGGGACGAGCTGCTGGTCGCGATGCGGGACCTGCGCGCGCAGGACGTGGACATCCTGACCATCGGCCAGTACCTCCGTCCGTCGAGTCAGCATCTTCCGATCGCGCGGTACTACACCCCCGACGAGTTCGCGGCGCTCCGGCGCCACGGCCTCGAGATGGGCTATCGTCACGTAGAAGCCGGCCCGTTGGTGCGCTCGAGCTACCACGCGTGGGAGCAGGTAGAGCGAGCGACCGCCACCCGCTAGACCGCTCACTGATCGCCATGGCCACCGCAACCGCCCACACCACCGACACGCCCGCCCAGCGCGAGCTGGAGCGGCGTATGCTGCGCCAGATGCTCCTGATCCGTCGCTTCGAAGAGAAGGCCGCCGAAGCGTACGCGTTGGGCAAGATTGGCGGCTTCTGTCATCTCTACATCGGCCAGGAGGCGGTGGCGGTCGGCTCGCTCGCCGCACTGCGCGACGACGACTACGTGATCTCCTCCTACCGCGAGCACGGGCAGGCGCTCGCGCGGGGCGTGCCGGCGAACGCGATCATGGCCGAGCTGTTCGGCAAGGCGACGGGCTGCTCGAAGGGGAAGGGTGGCTCGATGCATCTGTTCGACGCCGGACGGCGCTTCATGGGCGGCCACGGGATCGTCGGTGGCCACATCCCGCTCGCCGCCGGCCTCGGGTTCGCGATCCGGTACAAAGGCGGGGACCAGGTCTGTATCTGCTACTTCGGCGAGGCGGCGGTCAACATCGGCGCTTTCCACGAGACGCTGAACATGGCCTCCGTGTACAAGCTGCCGGTGATCTTCTTGTGCGAGAACAACCGCTACGGCATGGGCACGGCGTTCGAGCGGGTGGCGGCGGTCACCGATGTTGTGGAGCACGCCTGCAGCTACGACATGGCAGCGGAGCTGGTGAACGGCATGGACGTGCTCGCGGTGTACGAGGCGACTCGGCGCGCCGCCGAGCGCGCGCGCAAGGGCGGCCGCCCGACCCTGCTCGAGGTTCGGACCTACCGTTTCATGGGTCATTCGATGTCCGACCCGTTGCACGGCGTGTACCGCACCAAGGAAGAGGTAGAGGAGCAGCGCAAGCGGGACCCGATCTCACAGCTCTCCGGGAAGCTCAAGGAGGAGGGTGTGCTGGATGAGCCGGGGCTGGACGCCCTCGACGCCGAGGCGCGCGCGGAGGCCGAGGAGGCGGTGCGCTTCGCCGATCAGAGCCCCGATCCCGATCCCGCCGAGCTCACGACGCACGTGCTGGCCGATTGATGGCGACGCTCACGTACCGCGACGCCCTCAACCAGGCGCTGCGCGAGGAGATGCAGCGCGACCCCAACGTGTTCCTGATGGGAGAGGAAGTCGGGGTCTACCAGGGCGCCTACAAAGTGAGCCGCGGCCTGCTCGAGGAGTTCGGGCCGACACGGATCGTGGACACGCCGATTGCCGAGCTGGGGTTCGCCGGTATCGGCGTAGGCGCCGCCATGGCGGGCCTGCGTCCGGTGATCGAGTTCATGACGTGGAATTTCGCCGTGCTCGCTCTCGATCAGATCGTCAACTCCGCCGCGAAGATCCTGTACGAGTCGGGTGGCCAGATTCCGATGCCGATCGTGTTTCGCGGTCCGAACGGCGCGGCGCTACAGCTCGGGGCGCAGCACTCGCAGGCGTGGGACTCCTGGCTGTCACACATCCCGGGCCTCAAAGTCGTCGCGCCAGCGACACCCGCGGACGCGAAGGGCCTCCTCAAGTCGGCGATCCGGGACAACAACCCGGTGATCGTGCTGGAAGGCGAAATGCTGTACAACCTCAAGGGAGAGGTGCCGGAGGGGGAGCACGTCGTGCCGATCGGCCGGGCAGACGTCAAGCGGCCGGGGCGCGACGTGACGTTCGTCTGCCACTCGAAGACCGTCGCGGTGGCGCTCAAGGCCGCCGAGCAGCTGGCCGAGCGCGAGGGCATATCCGCCGAAGTGCTCGACCTGCGATCGCTGCGCCCGCTCGACGAGGAGGCGATCGTCGGCTCGGTCGCGCGCACCAACCGCGCGGTCGTGATCGAAGAAGGGTGGCCCCACGCCGGGATCGGCGCGCAGGTGGTGGACATCATCCAGCGCGAGGCCTTCGACCAGTTGGACGCGCCGGTGCTGCGGGTCACGCAGGCCGACGTCCCGATGCCCTACAACAAGCAGCTCGAGCGGCTCGCGAAGCCTTCCCCCGACCGCGTGGTCGCCGCGGCGCGCCGCGTCCTCTACCTCGACTGACGCCCGTGTCCACCAATGTCTATATGGAAGCGCTCTCTCCCACGATGGAGGAGGGGCGCGTGGTGAAATGGCACAAGCGGGACGGGGACCCGGTGAAGATCGGCGAGACGCTGGCCGAGGTCGAGACCGATAAGGCCGTGATGGATCTGGTGGCGCGCGCGGACGGCGTGCTGCGCCAGGTCGCCGCCGCCGAGGGCCAAACCGTGGCGGTCGGGAGTGTCGTCGCGGTCATTGTGGCGCCCGGCGAGAACGTCGGTGCAACCGCGGCAGCCGCAGCGCCAGCGACCTCGTCGGCAAGCGGGAAACGGGAAGGGGGAAACGTGGCGACCGCGGCTGCCCCAGCACCGGTGGCTGTCGCGCCGCTTCCGACCGTTGCTCCCGCCGATGCCACGCGCGTGAAGGCTTCCCCACTCGCCCGGCGGATCGCGAAGGAAGCCGGCGTGGACCTGAAGCTCGTGACCGGGTCCGGGCCGGGCGGCCGGGTGGTCAAGAAGGATCTCGAGCGCGCACCGAGCCCTGGCACACGCGCGGCGCCGACCGCGACGGTCGCTGCACCGTTTCCCATTTCCCGGGTCCCGCCTCCCGAGCGCACTGGAGCCGCGTACCAAGACGTACCGCTGACCCAGATCCGCAAGACCATCGCCAAACGGCTGGCGACGTCGCTCGGTCCCATCCCCCATTTCTTCCTCACGACCGAAGTAGACATGGAGCGGGCGAGCGAGGCGCGCGACGCCCTGAACAAGCAGCTCGGAGACGAGGGTGGCAAAGTCTCCTTCAACGACATCATCATCAAGGCGACCGCCCACGCGCTCACCAAGCATCCGGCCTGTAACGCCTGGTTCCAAGAGGACCACATCCGCTACTGGCACGAGGTGCATATTGGGATGGCGGTGGCGGTGGAGGACGGGCTCATTACGCCCGTGATCCGGAACGCGGAACTGAAGTCGCTCGCCGATATCGGCCGGGAGGCCAAGGAGCTGGCCGAGCGGGCCCGCAACCGCCGGCTGCAGCCGAACGAGTACACGGGGGCCACCTTCTCCGTCTCGAATCTGGGGATGTTCGACATCGACCAGTTCACGGCCGTGATCAATCCGCCGGAGGCCGGGATCATCGCCGTCGGCTCGATCGTGCAGAAGGCGGTGGTCGTGGACGGTCAACCGGCGGTACGACGTCGCATGCGGATCACCATGAGCTGCGACCACCGGGTGATCGACGGGGCGACGGGGGCGGCGTTCCTGAAAACTCTGAAACAGATGCTGGAAAACCCGCTGGCGATGCTGTTGTGATGAGGAGTCCCTGTGGCCAACTCGTTTGACGTAATCATTCTCGGCGGTGGCCCCGCGGGCTACGTCGCCGCCATCCGGGCCGCCCAGCTCGGCTTGAGCACCGCGGTGATCGAGAAGGAGAAGCTCGGGGGGGTGTGCGTCAACATCGGCTGCATCCCCACCAAGGCGCTGCTCCACTCGGCCTACATCGCGAGCCTGCTGCGCGAAGCCAAGGAGTTCGGCGTCGAGGCCGGCGCCGTGAAGACCGACTACGGCGTCGCGATGCAGCGTTCCCGCAAAGTGAGCGACCAGAACTCGAAGGGCGTCGAGTTCCTGATGAAGAAGAACAAGGTCACCGTCGTGAAGGGTGCGGGGGTGCTCCAATCCGGCCGCAAGGTCAAGGTCGGGAACGACGTGTACGAAGCGAAGAAGGCCGTGCTGATCGCGACCGGATCGCGTGTGAAGGGCCTGCCGCAAATCGGGCTCGAGATCAACAAGACGACCGTCATTTCGTCGGACGAGGCGCTGTTCCTCGAGAAGGCCCCGGCGTCGATGGCGATCATCGGCGCCGGCGCCGTGGGAATGGAGTTCGCCAACATCTTCCACGCCTTCGGCACCAAGGTGACCCTGATCGAAGCCCTCCCCCGGATCCTGCCGCTGGAGGACGCCGAGGCGTCGGACACCCTCGCGAAGAGCTACAAGAAGCGGGGCATCGAGGTGATCGCGGGCGCCAAGGTGAAGAAGGGCACAGCAGCGAAGGACAAGGTGACCCTCGAAGTGGAAGCGAGCGGCGCGACGCAGAAGATCGAGGTCGCGACGGTGCTGATGGCCGCGGGTCGCGCGGTGAACACGGAGAACATCGGCCTCGCGGAGTGCGGCGTGCAGGTAACCGACCGGGGCTTCATCAAGGTCGATCAGAACCTGCAGACCACCGCGCCGGGGTACTACGCCATCGGCGACGTGGCCGGACCGCCGATGCTCGCCCACAAGGGCATGCGGGAGGGCGTGACCGTCGCGGAGCTCGTCGCAGGCAAGAAGCCCCACCCCATCAAGTACGACAACGTGCCCAGCGTGACGTACTGCCACCCCGAAGTGGCCAGCATCGGCCTCACCGAGGACCAGTGCAAGGAGCGGAAGCTCGACTATGTGGCCGGGCGGTTTCCCTTCTCGGCGAACGGCCGGGCGCGTGGAACGGGCGAGACCGAGGGGTTCGTGAAGATCCTGCGCGATAAGAAGTACGGCGAGATCGTCGGCGCCCACATCGTGGGCGGGCACGCGTCCGAGATCATCCATGAGCTGACGGTGGCGCGGGAGAACGAATACACCGTGGAAGAGGTCGAGCTGGCGATTCACGCGCACCCGACCATGTCCGAGGCGGTGGCCCAAGCCGCGCTCGATTCGCTCGGCCGGGTGGTGGACATGTGACCGAAGTCCGAAGAGACCCCCTCGCCATCGGGCTCGGGGCCCTCGCCTGTGGCGCGGGGCTCGGAGGCGCGACGATCACACTCGCGCAACTGGTGGTGAAGCTGCTGCAGGGGCGGCTGGACCCCGACCGCTACCGTGAGGCCGCGGGCGACCCGCTGCTCGCCGGACTCCTCGCCGGGGTCGCCGTGGCCGGCCTGTTCGGCTGGCGCCGCAGCCGGCCCTTGGAGAACCTGTGGCAGAGCGGCGTGATCGGCGTGCTCGCTGCGGTGGCAGCGCTGCTCGTGGGATTCCTCGCCGCCGTGGCGGACCGGCTGCTCGGGTTCCCCGGGCTGATCGCCTGGGGCGTGCTGAGCGCCACGGCCGGCACGGCCGCGAGCCGCTGGGCAATCGCGGGCGCGAGGGCGGACGACGAGGGGCCAGTGAGGGGGGGCGGGTCGTGACCAGGCGCATACTGGAGGTCGTGGCAGCGGGCGTCGTCCCGTACGCCGAGGCGCTCGAGTGGCAGCGCTCCCTGGCCCAGGCCCGCATCGACGGACGCCTGGTGAACGACGTGGTGCTCCTCCTCGAGCATCCCCCGGTGGTGACACTGGGCCGCAACGCGGACGCGGCCCATCTCCTCAGTGGCGACGGCGTCGAGGTGTTTGAGACCGAGCGCGGCGGCGACGTGACGTTCCACGGCCCCGGTCAGCTCGTCGGCTACCCGATCATCGACTTGACCCGCCATAAGCCCGATCTGCACTGGTATCTCCGCACCCTGGAGCAAGCGCTGATCGATGCGCTCGCCGGGCTCGGCATACCCGCCGCACGGAACCCGGGTTACACGGGTGTGTGGACCGGGGAGAGGAGCCGCAAGATCGCGAGCATCGGGATCCACGTGAAGCAATGGGTCACGTGGCATGGGTTCGCGCTGAACGTCACCACCGACCTCTCCCAGTTCGGTCGCATCGTGCCGTGCGGGATTCCCGGAGTCGAGATGACTTCGGTGGCACGGGAAACGGGAAGCGGGAAACGGGAAACGGGTCTGTGGGACGAGGCCGTGGCTGCAGTGATCCACGGGTTCGAAACTGCGTTCGATGTCGACGCGCGTTCCATGGAGCCTTCGCCGACGTACTAATGCAACGCCCCTTCGAGACGACTTTTCGTGACGACCTCCCGCGACGCCTCTGAGAGATTACCGCCCGGCCAGGTCCTGACCACCAAATGGCCCGTGCTCCACTACGGCGACGTGCCGAAGGTGGACACGAGCACCTGGACCTTCGAGGTCACCGGGTTGGTAGACCGCCCGTTCACCCTCACGTACGACGAGCTGCTGCAGCTGCCGCGCAGGTCCGTGCGCTGCGACATCCATTGCGTCACGCGGTGGAGCCGGCTCGACAACACGTTTGAGGGCGTGGCGGTGCAGCTCCTGCTGGAGCGCGCGGGGGTGCGGCCCGACGCGCAGTACTGCCTCGTCAGCGCCGAGCAGGGGTTCACCACCAACCTGCCGCTCACGGATCTGGATCGCCCGGACAACCTGGTCGCGTTCAAGTGGAACGGTGAGTGGCTCATGCCCGAGCACGGCGGGCCCGCCCGGCTGCTGGTGCCACACCTGTATTTCTGGAAGAGCGCGAAGTGGGTACGGGGTTTCACGCTGGTCGACCAAGACGTTCCGGGGTTCTGGGAGCAGAACGGCTATCACATGCGGGGCGACCCCTGGAAGGAAGAGCGGTATGGGGGACGAGGGCTTACGCAACACGATATCAACCGGCTGCGGAGTCTCAGCAAGACGCGCGTCTAGCGGAGGTCTCAATGCACCTGCATCCCCTGCTCGTGGCGCTGGCGGCGCTCGCCGGCACACCCCGTGACACGGTCCCCTTGTACACAGACCTGGGCGACTATCGCGTCCCGATCACGACCCGGGTCTCCCTCACCCAGCGGTACTTCGACCAGGGGATGCGACTGCTGTACGGGTTCAACCACGGTGAGGCCATTCGCTCGTTCACCCATGCCGCGCAGCTGGACCCGAACTGCGCCATGTGCTACTGGGGAGTGGCCTACGCGTACGGCCCGCACGTGAACGCCGGAATGGACTCGGCGGCGGGGCTCGCCGCCTACCAGGCTCTCCGGCAAGCGCAGTCGCGCTTCCGCCATGCGAGCCCGCGGGAGCAGGCCTACATCGGTGCACTCGCAAAACGGTACGCGCCGGTCCCACCGGCCGCGCGCGCGGCGCTCGACTCGGCGTACGCGGTGGCCATGGGCGAGGTCGTGAAGCGGTATCCCGACGACCTCGACGCCGCGACGCTGTACGCCGAGGCGCTGATGGACAGGCGTCCGTGGAACTACTGGGACAAGAAGACCGGGGAGCCCTATCCCGGGACCCGCGAGATCGTGGCGCAGCTCGAGCGCGTGCTGCGGTCCGACCCGCGCCACCCCGGTGCATGCCACTACTACATCCACGCGGTCGAGGCCGTGGCGCCGGAGAAGGCGGTACCGTGCGCCGAGCGGCTCGCGGCGCTGATGCCGGGCGCCGGGCATCTGGTCCACATGCCCGCCCACATCTACATCCGGGTGGGACGCTACGCCGACGCGATCACGGCCAACGAGCACGCGGTCCATGCCGACGAGGTCTTCATCGAGGGGCAGAAGCCACAGGGCCTGTACCCGCTCGCGTACTATCCGCACAACCACCACTTCATGGCGTTCGCCGCAACACTCGCCGGAAAGAGTACGCTGGCCATCGAGGCCGCGAAGCGTACCGCCGCGACGACGCCCGCGGACGTGGCGAAGCAGGTGCCGTTCGTCGAGCCGTATCTGCATTACATCTATCTGACGCTCGTGACGTTCGGCCGCTGGGACGAGCTGCTCGCCATGCCGCTGCCCCCGGGGGACCTCCCGTACTCGCGGGGCATGGCCCAGTACGCGCGCGGCGTCGCGCTGGCGGCGACTCACCGCTTCGCCGAAGCGCAGGCGGCGCTCGACACGCTGCAGCAAATCGCCGGGAGCGGGACGCGGGGTTACGCCTCCGCCGGGTGGACCACGCCGAGCGCGAATCTGCAGATCGCCACGCACGCGCTGTTGGGCGAGATCGCGGCGCGGCGCGGTGCGCTCGAGGAGGGCATCGCGCATTTCCGCGAGGCGATGAAGATCGAGGATGAACAACTCTATACCGAGCCGCCCGACTGGTATTACCCGATCCGCCACTCCCTGGCCACGGTACTGCTGCAAGCAGGCGGCGCGGTGGAGGCCGAGCGGTTGTATCGCGAGGACCTCAAGCGGTTCCCGGAAACCGGCTGGTCGCTCTTCGGGCTGGCACAGGCGCTGCGCGCGCAGGGGAAGACCGCCGAGGCGACGGACGTGGACGCCCGCTTTGCACGCGCCTGGGCCGGAGCGGATGTGACGCTCACGGCCTCCCGCTTTTAGGCCAAGAGCTCCGCGACTTCGCGCGCCGCCGCTTCCTGACGGCGGCCTTCCTCACCCATGTCGCGGACCAGCGCCGCGAGCGTCTCCGCCCCTTCCCCTTCGACCGTGGCCGCCTGCCAACCGCTCAAGGCGGCGCTGGCCTCGAGCAGTCGCTGGGTCAGGAGATCGCGGCCGCGCTCACAGCGGCTGAGTGCATCGAGCCACCCCGGCGGCGCGTCCACCAATCGATCGCGCCGCGCATCGAACGCGCCCAGATGCTGCTCGAGCGCCGCGAGATCACGCGCGGTGTCGCACGCCACGATCACGAGCTGATCGAGTCCGTTCGCTTCCTTTGCGGCGGCGGTGACCGCGTCGGCGCGGCGCAGCAAGTCGACCAGGAGGGCACGGGCCGCCCCTGCCGGCAGCGCCGCGAGCGCGCGCACGGCCGCCCGCTCCGCTTCCGCCGGCAGCGTCGAGCGGCGGGTGGACGACGGGTTCCACACGGGCGCCCGGCGAAGCGCAACGGCGAGCGTCACGAGGCCCACCGCGACCGCCGGACTCGTGACCAGCAGGACGGGAGTCGCGGCCGCGAACCCGGCGGCGGCGCCCGTCACCGCCACGATGCCGGCGAGCACCACGATCGCCGGCGGCACGGCGGCCCCCCACGAGGTGGTGCGGGACTCGGCGCGGGCCGGCAAGCCCTGCGCCTCGAGCAGCTCCACGACGCGGGCGCCCGCCTCGACGGGAACCCGGAGCAGGGGCCGTTCGCCGGCGGCAGCGGAGTCGCGGCCCGAGGCGGAGGCCCCGGTGCCGATCCGCTCTTCCAGCGTCTCGCGCACCGCGCGGCGCGCCGATCCCGGCGTGGTCCACTCGAGGAAAACCAGCACGTCGTCCCCGCCGGCAGCGCGGCGGGCGCAGCGAGGACAGACCCCGATACCAAACGGCTCCGCCGCGCGGCACAGCACGCAGCGCGCCTTGTCCGCGGGCGCCGAAGCCGCTCCCTCTTCGACCCCATCAGCGCCCCGCTCGAGGGCGTCTGCGAGGAGCGCGATCGCGGGAAACCGATCGTCGGGATCCGGCATCGTGGCCCGCCCCACGACGTCATCGAGCCAGGCGGGCACCTCGGGGCGCCGTAGCCGGGGGCGGTGGCGGACCCGGCCGGCGTCGGCGCCGCCGCGGGAAAGGACCCGGGCCGGGAGCTCACCGGTGAGGGCATAGTAGAGCGTCACGCCCAAGGCGTATTCGTCCGCCCGCGCATCGCCGCGCCCGCCGGCGAGCTGCTCCGGCGCCGCATAGTCGGCCGTGCCGACCAGACCTCCGGTCTGGGTGACGGTCTCCTGCCCCGCCAGCCGCGCCGAACCGAAGTCGGTGAGTCGCGCACGGCCGTCGGGGGCGAGCAGGATGTTCTGCGGCTTGACGTCGCGATGGAGGATGCCGCGGCGGTGGGCGGCGGCGAGCGCCGCGGTGATGTCACGCCCAAGGCGCGCCGCGGCGTCGGGGTCGAGCGGCCCGCGCTGCCGCACGCGCACGGCGAGGTCGGGGCCCGGGACATACTCCATCACGACAAAGCTCCACGGCCCGTCATCGACGACGTCGTACACGGCGACGATGTTCGGATGGCTGAGCTGCCGCACGACCTGGACCTCGCGGCGCAGCCGCTCGCGCGCGAGTCGCGCCGCGGCGGGCGGGGGCACCAGCAGCTTGATCGCCACATCGGCGCCGATGCGACGGTCGCGCGCGCGATACACGATGGAAAAGCCGCCCCGGCCGATTTCGTCCGCGATCTCGTAGCGATCCTGCAGGACGACGCCCGGAGTGAGATAGGTGGGCTCGGCCACCATGCGACGCTTTTGGCTAACGAAGACGCGCGAGAACGTCCCGCGCGTTCCGCGTCCAGCCGTCGTTCTCGTGATAGTACGAGAGAAAGGCCTTGAGGTGCGTCCGGGCGAGCGCCGGCTGCCCCAGCGCATACTCCGACATCCCCGCGTGGTACAGTGCCATGTAATGGTTGGGGATGTAATCGACCACGAGCTCCATGATGGGGCCGGCCGAGCGATCGTCGCCGGCAGCGGCGCCCGGACGCGCCACGTTGAACACGATCCCCGCAGCCTGGTAACGGTCTCGCGCCGCGAGGCGGTCGATCACGGCGCGAGCCAGATCGATCTTACCGCCAAGCGCGTAGCAAGCGGCACTGAATCCCTGCCCATCGAGAGTGGACGGCGCGGGGTGCTGCCGTTGGGCGAGCTCGACCTCTACGGCGTTGCAGTAGGGCTTGATGGCAGCGAACCACTCCCAGGCGGAGCCACCGAAGGACGCGGCGACCGGACCGGGTGCGGGAGGGGGAGCGTCCGACGGCCCCGCTCGGTGGCGAAGCACCACCACGCCGCAGATGGCGAGATAGCCGAAGCCGAGGAGATACAGGGGGCGGTGCATGGGTCGACGAATATAAGAGACGAGCGACCGGCACGACTGTGCACAGCGTCACAAAGACCGGAAGGCGTTGAGGGAGAACGTGGAGGGGAATCGTGGAGGAAATACGTAGTCCCTTCACGGGTTCCCTCCACGTCCTTCCTCAACGTCGTCCCTCAACGCCTCGTGCTCAGTAGCTCGTAGAATCTCCGGAACACCTGTATTCCGTCCCACAATTGCTTCAGGTCGAGCTTCTCGTTCGGCGCGTGCAACCGGTCGTCGGGGAGGCCGATGCCGGTGAGGATGACCGGCGCGCCGCCCTTCCCCAGCGCGGGGACCACCGGGATGGAGCCGCCGGCGCGCGCCGGCACCGTACCCCGCCCCACGACCTCGCGGAACGCTTGATCGAGCAACTTGAACGCCGGGTGCGTCACCTGCACCGTGGCCGGGTCGGCGCCGTGCAGGAACTTCACGCTCGCCTGGACGTGCTTGGGCGCGAACCGTCTCACCGCCGCCGCGAGCTGGCGTTCCACAGCCTTGAGCTTCTGATCGGGCACGAGGCGGAGACTCACCTTCGCCGTAGCTTCCGCCGGGATCACGGTCTTGGCACCGTCCCCCGTAAAGCCCCCGGTGATCCCGTGGATCTCGAAGGTCGGGAGCGCCCAGAGGCGCTCGAGCACCGAGTACGACTTGAGCCCCGTGAGCGCCTTCGCCTGGACGCGGTGCTTCAAGAACTCGCTTTCCCGGAACGGGAGGCGCTTCCAGGTGGCGAGCTCGACCTTGGAAGGACGCTTCACCGACGCGTACAGACCCGGCACGTGGACCTTGCCGTCGGGCGTCTTCAAGCGGCCGAGCAGGCGGGCGAGCTCTTCGTGGGCGTTGGGCGCCGCGCCGCCGAACTCGCCCGAGTGCAGGTCCGATTTCGCGGTGCGCACGCTGATCTCGGCATAGCACAACCCGCGCAGCGTCGTGTAAACCGCGGGCCAGCGCGGCGCGATGTAGGCCATGTCGGCGATGAGCACGGCGTCGGCGCGCGTGCGCTCGGGCTCGCGGCGCAGCAGCTCGAACAACACGCGACTGCCGTACTCCTCCTCCCCCTCGATGAGGAAGCGGAAGTTCAGCGGCGGTCGGCCGCTCTGCGCCTCGATCGCCTTGAGCAGGCAGAACACCTGGCCTTTGTCGTCGGCGGCGCCGCGCGCGAACAGCTTGCCGTCGCGCACCGTCGGCGCGAACGCCGGCGTGGTCCACTCGTCGAGCGGCTCGGGCGGCTGCACGTCGTAGTGGCCGTAGATGAGGAGCGTCGGCGCGCCGGGCACCTCGGGTCCGACGCCCCACACCACCGGGTGCGTGCCGCTCGCGAGGAACTGTACCTCGCGACAGCCGAGCCGACGCAGCTCGCCGGCCACCCATTCCGCGGCCGCGCGGCAGTCGGCGTTGTGGGATGGGTTGGTCGAGACGGATGGAATACGCAAAAAGTCCGTGAGCTCGCGCAGCAGGCGGTCTCTGTTTGTCGGGTGCATGGCGCGAAGAATCTAGACGACGAAACGGCCGGACGTCCAGACGTCTCAACATGCGCGGCTAGCCAGCGACCGGGCAGCGGGTATATTCGCGCCATGCGGACGACCGCGTCATACGAGTTGTTCCCGGACGCGCCGAGCGAGCGCGCGATGGCGCGCGCCCGCTATCTCGTCCGCGAAGGGCGCGTCGCCGATGCCGAAAAGGCGTATCGCCAGCTGCTGGCGGAGCATCCCGATCTGAAACCCGGGTGGGCCGAGTGCTTCGAGCTGCTGCGCCGTGACGGGCGGACCGAGGACGCGCTGCGGCTGGCCGAGGCCGCACGGGCCCAGTTCGGCGATTCGGCGTTCTCGCTCGCGCTCAAGGGGGCGGCGCTTATCGAGCTTACGCGCTATCGGGAAGCCCTCGCCACGCTGGAGCAGGCGCTCGAGTTCGATCCGGACCTCGCGCTCGTGTGGCACGAGCTGGGCTACGCGGCGTTCCGGCTGGGCGACCGGAACCGTGCTCTGCTCGCGCTCGACCGGGCGTTCGGACTCGAGCCCCACACCGAGACGCTGCGGCTGCGCGGACGGATTCTGCGTGACGCCGGACGCTACCAGGCCGCGGAAGTGGCGTACGAGGGGGCCGCTCAAGCGGCCGAGCATCCGGAGCAGCGCGCCGCGGCGGAGCGGGAGATCGCCGCCACTCAACGCTACGGGTTTTACGCCCCGCGCCGGCCCGACGCGCTGACCCCCGCCGAGCGCTGGTTCGCGGAGACCGGCACCGTCGTGCTCGCCTCCGACGAGGCCACGGCGGTCCCCGACGATGCGAGTCTCGCCGCCGCCTTCGTCGACCTCACGCGGGATTCCCGGTGGCGGTTCGGCCAGATCGTCGCGCTCGGGCCCGCCCTGCCGGTGTGGCGCACCATGGCAGACGCGCTGGGAGCACCGCTCGTCACACGCACCGGGTTCGATCCAGCCGCCTGCCCGTTGGTGGTGGCCCAGAGTCCTCAACCTGCGGACGCCGGCTGGTCCACCCTGACGACCGCCGTGGCGGAGCACGCGAGCGGGCTGGTGTTCGTGCTCGAGCACCTCCCCGAGCCAGCTGCCACGGGCGCCGACGTGATCGGCGTGCTCGCCGACGCCGCGGGGCGGCAGATGCGGCAGCCGAACGTTGCCCACGCGCTGTCCGAAGCACAGCATCCGGCCGGCCGCTTGGCGAATCGCCGCCTCGTCCGCGAGTGAACTCGCGGCTCGGCCCTGCCCGTAAACGGGCGTGCAGGACGCCGCTTGAGCGGCAGTGCCGAGCCGCGGCTTCAGCCGCGCTCCCTCCCGGCCGGGTGCCGCCCCAACGAAGGAGCGTCCCATGACCGCCACCGGCCGACCCTCGCGCACGATGACGGGAAAGTCGATCGTCGACAGCCAGTTCGAGCGCGCCGCCAACCTGATCAATCTCGATGCCTACATGCGGCGCATTCTCCAGCGGCCGTTCCGCGAGGTCCAGGTGGAAGTCCCGGTGCGTATGGACGACGGGCGGATCGAGGTGTTCACCGGCTACCGCATCCAGCACAACGGAGCGCGCGGTCCCTGTAAGGGCGGCATCCGCTACCACCCGGACGCGGACCACGACGAGGTGTTGGGCCTCGCCACGATCATGACGTGGAAGACCGCGCTCATGGACATCCCGTTCGGCGGCGCGAAAGGCGGCGTCGCGGTGGATCCGAAGCAACTCTCGAAGCTCGAGCTGGAGCGCCTCACCCGCCGCTTCACGCAGCGCATTTCCATCGTACTCGGCCCCTACCGGGATATCCCCGCGCCCGACGTCGCCACCAACGCGCAGGTCATGGCCTGGATCCTCGACGAATACTCGAGCCGCCACGGCTACACGCCCGCGGCCGTGACCGGGAAGCCGATCTCATTGGGCGGCTCGCTCGGGCGCGAGGAGGCCACCGGTCGGGGCGTCATGTACGTGATGATGGAGTACTCGCGCGACTTCGGCATCCCGCTCAAAGGCAGCCGCGTCGTCATCCAAGGGTTCGGTAACGTCGGGGGGCACCTCGCGCGGTTGCTGCAGTCCGAGGCCGGCGCGAAAGTCATCGCCGTCTCCGACGTTTCCGGCGGGGTCGTGAACGAAGGCGGTCTCGACATCCCGGGGCTACTGGCCCACACCGCGGGGCGGAAACCCGTGTCGGAATGGAAAGCCGGCAAGGCGATCAGCAATGAGCAGCTCTGGACCATTCCCTGTGACTGGCTGGTCCCCGCCGCGCTCGGCAGCGTCATCACGAAGGAAGCCAATGCTCGAACCATCGACTGCAAGGTCGTGGTAGAAGGCGCGAACGAGCCCACCACCCCGACGGCAGACCTGATCCTCGAAGAACGCGGCATCTCCGTGATCCCCGATTTTCTCGCGAACGCCGGCGGCGTGACCGTCAGCTACTATGAATGGGCGCAGAATCTCCAGCAGTACCGCTGGACCCACGAGCAGGTGAATCGCGAGCTTCAGGCGACCATCACGAAAGCCTACGTCGGGGTGCGCGATCTGGCGAAGCAGAAGGGTGTGACGTTCCGCACCGCGGCATATGCGATTGCGCTGCAGCGCGTGGCGGAGGCGGAGCGGTTGCGGGGGAACTAGCAACGTTGCATATTGGAACGTCAGATGGGGCCGCGCCAAGGTTCGCGCGACCTAGCGAGGTGCTTCGATCCGTAGTATTCTGGCTGCGAACATCACATAGGGGCTGGCTATGCGACGCGGAATTTACTTGTTCGTAACGCTTGCATTCATCGGGTGCGCCAGTGAAGACCTCCCGAGCGAGAAGCTCGCCGGCACGCCCAGTCCGGGGGGGGATGTGTCGGGTGCGTGGACCGTGACGTGGGGGACCCTGGTCGGGACCAACACCTATCCGGATACCTTCGTGAACGCCGCGGGCAAGGACTCTATCGTCACGCGGACCGTCCGAGACACCTGCACCGGGACCGGCACGCTCAACCTCACGCAACACACGCCCGTCGCGTACGTGACCGGTCCGTACACGCTTACTCGCACCTGCAGGTCCCACTTCGTGGATCACCTTGGCCACGACTCGCTCTTTATCGGCTCGGCGGTGACCACGCCTGCCGACTCGGTGAGAAACGCCAACATGGGAAGCGGTCAGTTCGCGTTCGCCCTCGACAAGGCCACGGTGCCTCGTGAGGTGCAGCTCGGACTTGTCAGCGGAGGTGCCATGGACGGCCCGACACAATGGAACATCTTTATCGCGACGCGGCCCACCAAGGGCAGAGGGGTGGTACGCGGAACGTTCAGCGCGACGAAGCCATAACCGACAGCTTGAGCATCGGTGGTCGCGGGCGCCCTGGCGTGCTACTACGCCGGGGCGCTTTGGTTTGGGTCAGTCCGTCGACAAGCCCGATCTCGAATACAACGCCTCATACGGATCCTGCCCC
>Ga0193755_1000021_pt1 | contig 44926 bp, 39 predicted proteins | sample H1a2metaG_FD_144921 | JGI IMG/M metagenome (GOLD analysis project Ga0193755, IMG submission 144921) | Soil microbial communities from a riparian zone of the East river system, Colorado, United States - H1a2 | ecosystem: Environmental > Terrestrial > Soil > Riparian zone | place: USA: East River...
GTTTTTCGGCCGCCGGCGCCGGATGCCTGTTTCTGGTCGCGCATCGATTGCTGGCCGACGAGGACCGGATCCTGCGCGTAGGTGGAGCGGCCGCCGCCGCGATTCTCTCCGCATTCGCCTTCACGGGGTGGCAGAACAGCAACGAGACCGAGGTTTACACCTTCGCAACGTTCAGTATCGCCGCGATTTGCTGGTTGTGCTTGCGGTGGCGCGATGTGCGGGGAACGGCGCGCGCACCGCACATCCTGCTGCTGATCGTCTACATCGCCGCGCTGTCGATCGGTAATCACTTGCTGGCGCTGCTCGTCGGGCCGGCGGTGTCGCTGTTCGTCGCGCACACACTATACACACGACCCGCTGCCGATCCCGGCGAGCGGAAAGTCGAATGGGCGGAGTGGGGCACGCTCACGGCGCTGTGGTTCGTCCTCGTGGCCGTCGGCCTGGGCAGCACGCCGCTGCTCATCGTGGGCGGTATGCTCGTCGCGGGGGCCGTCGTGGCGTGCGTGACCGCCGACTCGCCCACGTTCCCGATCGTGGCGATCGGCGTCGCGGCCGCCGGGATCTCGATCTACGCGTTCCTCTATATCCGCTCCGGTTTGCACCCGGTGCTCAACGAGGCCGCCCCGGAAAACTGGCACAACCTGCTCGCCGTCATCCGGCGAGAGCAATTCGGCAGCCGCGGTCTGCTCGACAATCCGATGTTTTACCCCGGTCCGGACAATCCCGGCCGGACTCTGAAGATGTTCGGGCAACAGCTCCTCAACTTCTTCCAGTACTGTTCGTGGCAATGGGGCCGCTCGCTTCCGAACATCCCCATGGTGTTTGTCTCGCTCGTCTTCGTTTCGTTGGGAATGTTGGGATTCGAGTTCGCCCGCCGCCGCGACCGGGGGATCGCGTACCTCCTCGGCGCGCTGTGGCTCGTGACGGGTATCGGCCTCGTCATCTACATGAACTTCAAGGCGGGGTTCTCGATGTTCTGGGATCAGTACCCAACGATTGACCAACATGAGGTGCGCGAGCGCGACTACTTCTTCGTCGTGAGCTTCCAGATCTGGGGCGTGTTCGCCGCGTTCGGGCTCGTGCGGCTGGTGCGCTGGGTGTCGCGGATCGCGCCGGCGCGTGTCGGCATCGCCGTCGCCTCACTGATCACGCTCTTGCCGTTCGCCGCCAATTTTATGGCGGCGTCGCGCCGTCACGGCCCGGATGCGACTGTCGCGCGTGACTTCGCGTACAACCTGGTGCAATCGGTGGAGCCGTACGGGGTCCTGTTCGCCTACGGCGACAACGACACGTTCCCGGTGTGGTATCTGCAGGAAGTGGAAGGCATCCGGCAGGACGTCACGCTTATCAACCTCTCGCTCGCCAATCTCGACTGGTATCTGAGCCAGCTCGCGTCGCGATCCGCGAGGCCGTTCGACGCCGCGCGCGCGCCCGCGTTCTTCCGGACGGTCGCGCCCCCGCAGCCGCCGGCCGGTCCGGTCTTGCAACTGACGGCCCAAGACATCCAGGGGATGCAGCCGCTGCGGGTGAGTGACGATGGCGTCTTTCGCGCGGGGAACTTCGAGCTCCCGGTGCGTAAGGGCGAGGTTCTGCGCACGTCCGATCAGGTGATCTTCTATACGATCGCGCAATATCTGCCGGCCGGGCGTCCAGTCACGTTCGGCGTGTCGTCGGGTCGGGGATCGTGGCTCGGTCTCGATCCCCATCTCGTGTTCCAGGGGCTCGTGTTCAAGATCGTCCCTCGCGCCGATACGACGCGACGGTTTCTGCGCGGCGTCCAAGGGACGATGGTGGATTCCACACGGACCCGCATGTTCGTGGATTCCGTGTTCAGGTGGGGCAAATTGTTTGAAGCGGACTAGCTCGACCTCGAGCCAGCCGCCCAACAGGTCGCCACGTCGTTCTCAGTGCCTTTCCTGGAGCTGGGGAACGCCGCCGTGCTGCGCGGCGATCAGCGCCAGGCGCTGGATTATCTGCGCCGCAGCTACCACCTGAATCCCAGCCAGGCGCTCGCCGGCGTCATTCGCCGCATCGAGACTGAGGGCGTCCAGAGCCTGTTTCCTCGCTAACACCTTAGCCGCTTAGCCCTTAGCCTCTTAGCCCCTATATTCACAGGCTATGGTTTTCGAGGCCCTCCCGGAGCGTTTGGCGCAGGTGAGGGCCGAGCTTGCGCGGCTGGCCCCGCAGCCGGTGACGATCGTCGCCGTGACGAAGGGGTTCGGACCGGACGCGATTCGCGCAGCGATCGACGCCGGCCTCGCCGACATCGGTGAGAACCGCGTCCAGGAAGCGGTGCAGAAACAGGACGCGCTGAAAGCGCTGACCGGGGTCCGCTGGCATCTGATCGGGCACTTGCAGCGCAACAAGGCGCGTGTCGTCGCGGGACGGTTCGACCTGGTACATTCCCTCGATTCCCTCGAGCTGGCGCGCGAGCTCGATCGCAGATCGACGACACCACAGCGCGTGTTGTTGCAGGTGAACGTGGCGGGCGAGGCACAGAAGAGCGGTTGCGCGCCGGAGCAGGCACCAATGCTGGCGCGACAGGTCGCCGAGCTCGAGCATCTGCGCTTGGATGGGTTGATGACGTTGGCACCACTGACCGACGACGAAGACGTGCAGCGCCGGACGTTCCGGGACCTGCGCGTCTTGCGCGATAGGATCAAGGAGGAGGAAGGAGTATGGCTGCCGACCCTCTCGATGGGGATGTCAGGCGACTACGCTCCAGCGGTTCTCGAGGGAGCAACGGTGATCCGATTGGGTACCGCCCTCTTCGGACCGAGGGGGGGGGAGACGCCGTGAACGACGAAGCCTTCAACCTGACACCGCACGACATCCGCAAGCAGGAGTTTCGGAAGACCCTGCGCGGCTACGACACGCTGGGTGTCGAAGACTTTCGCATGCGCGTCGCCGACGCTCTGGAGCGCGCGATTCGCGAGCGCCAGGTCCTCGAAGAGCGCCTCTCCGCACTGACCGAACAGCTGCGGGTATTCCGCGAACGCGAGAAAGCGATGAACGAAGCGCTCGTCGCGGCGCAGCAGCTCCGCCAGGACACGCGCGCCGCTGCCGAGCGTGAGGGACAGGTGATCGTGCGCGAGGCCGAAGCGAACGCGAAACGGCTGCTCGACGAAGCGCGCACCGCCGAGGGCGCGGTGCAGGCGAAGATGGCGGAGACGGAGCGCCACTTTCAGCAGTACATGGGCGGCTTCCGCGCGCTGCTCGAGCGCCAGCTCGCCGAGCTGCGCGCGCTGGATGGAGGGGGAGGGGGAGGGGGGGGGAGCCAGAAAGCTTGAACGCAGTCTCCGTCACAGACGCGGTCCGCGCCGTGAAGACGCGGACCGCAATCGTTCCGGAAGTCGCGGTCATTCTCGGCACGGGACTCGGGGCGTTGGCCGACGAGCTGAAGGCCGACGTCACGATCCCTTACGCCGACATTCCCGGCTTCCCCCGCCCGACGGTCGAGACCCATGCTGGCCGGCTGTTGTTCGGCACGCTGGGTAAGACTCGCGTGGCAATGATGCAGGGCCGCTTTCATCGCTACGAGGGCTACACGCTGCAGCAGGTCGCGTTTCCGGTGCGGGTGCTGCGCGCCCTGGGCGCGAAGACGCTCATCGTCTCCAACGTGTCGGGCGGGATGCATCCGCTGTGGGCTACGGGCGATCTCGTCCTCATCTCCGACCACATCAATCTCCTCGGCGACAATCCGCTGGCGGGCCCGAACAACGATGCCGAGGGCCCACGCTTTCCCGACATGTCAGCCGCGTACGATCCCGAGTTGCGCAAGCTCGCGCGCGACGTCGCGCTCCCGCACAAGATCGTGCTGCGCGAGGGCGTCTACGTCGCGGTGCCGGGGCCGAACCTCGAGACGCGCGCCGAGTATCGCATGCTCCGCGCGTTGGGCGCCGACGTCGTGGGCATGAGCACGGTGCCCGAAGTGATCACCGCGGTCCACCAGGGCATGCGCGTGCTCGGGCTCTCGATCATCACGGACAACTGTCTCCCCGACGCACTCGAGCCGACATCGGTGGAACAGATCATTGCCGTCGCGCGCGGCGCCGAGCCCAAGCTCGCGGCCGTCGTGCGCGGCGTCCTGGAGCAGCTCTAGCAGATGCCGTATCCGCCTTCGGACCTGACGCAGTCCATCGACGAGCTGGAGAAGCACCTGCTCGCGACGTGGAAGCTCGAGCGCCTGTTCACACGCGTGAGCGAGGCGACGCGCTACGGGCCGCCTTTCATCTTCTATGAGGGACCGCCGACCGCCAACGGCCGCCCCGGCATCCACCACGTGTTCTCGCGGACGCTCAAGGACCTGATCTGCCGCTTCCACGCGATGCTGGGGCAGGGGGTGACGCGGATCGCCGGGTGGGACACGCATGGCCTCCCCGTCGAGATCGAAGTCGAAAAGGCGCTCAACATCAGCGGCAAACGCGAGATCGAGGCTTACGGCATCGAGCGTTTCAACAAGCTGTGTCGCGAGAGCGTGTTCAAGTACAAGGCCGATTGGGAATCGCTGTCCGACCGGATCGGCTACTGGCTCGACTACGAGCATCCCTACGTCACCTACACCAACAACTACATCGAGACGGTGTGGTGGCTGCTCAAGCGGTTGTACGAAAAGGCGCTGCTCTACCGCGGCCACAAAGTGCTGCCGTACTGCCCGCGCTGCGGCACGGCATTGTCGTCCCATGAAGTCGCGCAGGGCTACGAGACCGTGCAGACCAATTCGGTCTACGTCACGTTCCCGCTGCTGAGCCGGAAGGGTGACGACCCTCGCGAGCTCGTGATTTGGACGACGACACCGTGGACGCTGCTGGCCAACGTGGCGGTCGCAGTCCATCCCGATCTCGAATATGGGGAGTACGCGCTTGCCGATCCCACGACCGGCAAGATCACCACCTACATCGCGGCGGTGGCTCGCGCCGGCGACGTCCACGTCCACGGCCGGCCGCTGATTCAGGGAGACCGGATCAAGAGCTATACCGGTCGTGAATTGGTGGGCAAGAAGTACGCACGGCCCCTCGAGGTCGTGCCGCTGCCACCGGAAGGCCAACGGGCGGTTGTCGTCGCCGGTGCTTTTGTCAGCGCCGATGAGGGCACGGGCCTGGTGCACATGGCCCCGGCGTTTGGGGCAGACGACTATGCGGCTGGTCAACAGAACGGTCTGGCATTCGTGAATCCGGTCGCCCCGGACGGGACGTTCCGAGGTACGAATTGGCCGGAGGTCGAGGGCAAGCTCGTCACCGACAAGGAAACGAACCGCCTCATCATCGAGCGGCTGAAGCACGACGGTCGCTGGCTCGAGACCCGCCCCTACTCGCACAGCTATCCGCACTGCTGGCGCTGCGATTCGCCGCTCATCTACTACGCCCGCAGCTCCTGGTTCGTCCGCACCACGGCGGTGAAAAAGCGGATGCTCGAGATCAATGCGGAAGTCGACTGGCATCCGCCCGAAGTGGGCAGCGGGCGGTTTGGCGAATGGCTCGAGAACAACGTCGACTGGGCGCTGTCGCGCGACCGCTACTGGGGCACGCCGCTGAATGTGTGGGAATGCGACGCCGACCACGAGCATCGCGAGGTGATCGGATCCTACGAGGAGCTGGCGCAGCGCTGCGGGAAATCGCTGCCGGCCGATTTCGATCCGCACAAACCGTACATCGACACGTACACATGGCCGTGCGGCGAGTGCGGCGGCACGATGCGGCGCGTGAACGAAGTCATCGATGCCTGGTTCGATTCCGGCTCGATGCCGTATGCGCAGTGGCACTATCCGTTCGAGCATCAGGCCGACTTCAAGGCGCACTTCCCGGCCGACTACATCTGCGAAGGCGTGGATCAGACCCGGGGCTGGTTCTATTCACTGCTCGCGATCGGGGTGACGGCGTTCGACTCGCTGGTATACAAGCACGTGATCGTGAACGAGCACGTGCTGGACGTGCACGGGCAGAAGATGTCGAAGAGCCGCGGCAACGTGGTCGATCCGTGGAAGGTGATCGGCGAACACGGCGCCGATGCCGTGCGGCTCTACCTCCTCGGTCAGAGTCAGGTCTGGCTGCCGAAGCGGTTCGATGAGAAACAGATCCCGGAGGTGTCGGGCGGATTTCTGAACACGCTGCGCTCCACGTACGACTTCTTCCGCCGCTACGCCCAGGATTGGAATCCGCCCGCCGAAGCGGGCGCGACGCCACCCAGCCAGCGACCGGCCGCGGATCGCTGGCTCCTGGCCCGGCTCGATGAAGTGGTCGCGAGCGTACGGCAATCGTGGTCCGGCTACGACGTCACGGCCGGCGTTCGCGCGATCATGGATTTCGTCGGGGAGGATCTGTCGCGCTGGTACATCCGCCGCAACCGGCCGCGCTTCTGGGCGCCGGACCGGGCGACCGATCCCATTGCGCTCGAAACGTTGCACGAGGCGCTGGTCGCAGCGGTCCGGCTGCTCGCCCCCGCGGCTCCCTTCATCGCCGACTGGGTGCACCGGGCCCTGACGGGCTCGTCCGTCCACCTCGCCCCGTTCCCGGCGGACCGGGGTCACCGGGAGCCGGAGCTGCTGGCCGCCATGAGCACTGTCCGGCGCCTCGCCTCGCTGGCTCGGGCAGCACGGGAATCGCGTAACCTGCGGGTCCGGCAGCCCCTGGCCCGCATGCAGCTGGCCGTTCCGGCGGCAGCCCAGGGCCCGGCCTTGTCAGACCTATTAGATATTCTGGCTGCCGAAGTCAACGTAAAGTCCGTCCATGTGGTCGCGTCCGATCACGATCTGGTGCGGTTGCGCGGCAAAGCGAATTTCCGGACCATCGGCAAACGGTACGGGAAGGACACGCCGCGAGCGGCGGCCGCCGTGACGGAGTTGACCGCGGAGGAATTGCAGACGCTGGAGCAGGGCGGGACGGTTCGGCACGGCGAGTGGGAGTTCCGGCCCGAAGATGTGACCGTCGCGCGCGAAGTCGCCAGCGAGTGGCTCGTGCAGGCCGATGGGCCGTACGTCGTCGCGCTGGATCCCGCGTTGAGCGACGATCTGGTACAAGAAGGATTGGCGCGCGAGGTGGTGAATCGCGTGCAGCGCCTCCGCAAAGAGGCGGGATACGAATACACGACGCGCATCGAGTTGAGCATCGCCGGCGCCGAGGACGTGGTGGCCGCGACGCGCGCGTTTCAGGGATTCGTGGAGGGGGAAACGCTCGCGCGCCGCATGGTGCTGGGAGCCGGCGCGGCGCTCGACGAACCCGATTTGCAGCGGGAAGTGGACATCGAGGGGCGCCGGGTCACGATTGCGCTCCGGCGTCACGACGGAAGAAAGGGCGGAACCCGATAATGCCGACTAAGTCGACGAAGATAAAGGCCAAGAGTAGTGGCCTCAATAAAAAACAGCTGACCCATCTCGAGAAGCGACTGCTCGAAGAGCGGGCCCGCGTCATCAAGGAGCTGGGCCACTACGGTGAGTCGTTCAATTCGAGCCTCCAGGCGTCCGATGGCGATCTCTCGAGCTACTCCTTTCACATGGCCGATCAGGGCACCGACGCAATGGAGCGCGAGAAGCAGTTTCTGTTCGCGTCGCAGGAAGGGCGATACCTCTGGCACGTGAACGAGGCGCTGCGCCGGCTCTACAGCGCCCCGGAGCGCTTCGGCCGGTGCGAGCAGTGCGGCGATCCCATCGGGTTCGACCGTCTCGATGCTCTCCCGCACGCTCGCCTCTGCATCAAGTGCAAGGCTAAAGAGGAAGATGGTAAACGCCGCTGAGCGCCGGCTGTTCTGGGGAACGGCGACCACGGTCGTCGTTTCCGACTTCGTCACCAAACTGATCGCGGAGTCGTTCCTGGCGCGGCGGTTGCCGCTCCGGGTGATCGGCGACGTCGTGCAGTTTCGCCTCGTCTACAACGAAGGTGCGGCGTTCGGCCTGCACGTCGGCGACAATTCCCGCTGGATCTTCCTCGGTCTCGCCGTCGTCGCGCTGTTCGTGCTCGCGTCGCTGGTGCGCGGCACGCGCCCCGGCGACCGCTTCCGGCTCATCGCGCTGGCGCTGGTGTGCGGCGGCGCGGTCGGCAACCTGATCGACCGGATTCGCAGCGCGCAGGGCGTCGTGGATTTCGTGGACGTCGGCATCGGCGCCTGGCGCTGGCCGACATTCAACGTCGCCGATTCCGCCATCACGATCGGCGCAATCGCACTCGGACTCTCGCTGTGGCAGGAAGGCCGCGCGCAGCAACGGGCGAAGGAGGCGCGGGCGGCCGAACCTTGACCCTCACGTTTTGTGTGATTGTTCAGTCTGAACGTCTAGATAAATTCCTCGCTGACCAGCTCGCTCTCTCACGCACACAAGCTGCACGCCTCATTGCCGACAAGCGCGTCACCGCGCGCGGCAAGGCGCTGCGCGCCTCGGTAGTCCTGGAACGTGGGACAGAGGTGACAGTCGAGCTGCCTGACGAAGAACCCCCACGCAGTTACACGCCGTTCCACGCCTCTCTGAGTTTTGTTTATGAAGACGAGCATGTCGCGGTGCTGGACAAGCCGGCAGGACTCGTCGTCCATCCCGGTCCCGGCCACTGGAACGACACCCTGGTCAATGTGCTGGTCGGGCGGGGCACCGAGCTGTCGAGCGGATCGACGGAAGGCCGGCCGGGCATCGTGCATCGCCTCGACCGCGACACGTCCGGGCTGCTCATCGTCGCCAAGAGCGACCTGGCGCACCGACGGCTGGCCGGCGCCATCGAGCGCCGCGCCGTCCGACGGGTGTACGCCGCGGTCGTATGGGGCCATCTGCGCAAGAATTCAGTGGACATCGAGGCGCCGATCGCGCGCGATCCCAAAGACCGCAAACGCATGACCGTTGCCGAAGGCGGCCGGCATGCCACGACACACGCCGCCGTGGTCGCGCGCTTCTCCCACGCCGACCTGCTGCGCGTGCGACTCGGCACCGGACGCACTCACCAGATCCGCGTGCACCTCGCGCACGTCGGCTGCCCGATCGTCGGCGACCGCGAGTACACGTTCGGCGGGAGCCGTCGCGTGACTCCGTCGGCGCGCAACGAAGCGGAACGGCTGGAAACGCTCGCGCCGCGCCAGCTGCTGCACGCGGCGGCGCTTTCGTTCACACATCCGGTGACCGGTGTCACGCTTTCGCTGACGTCGGAATGGCCGGAGGACTTGCGTCCGGCGCTCGCTGAAGCGGCAGGTGACGCAAATTTGCTTGCTCAGCGCAACCCCTTGCAGTATCTTGGCTTCTTCGCATCCGATGACTGAAGGAAGCCTCGCCTCCGCCCGACTCCTCGTGTTCCGCGTGGGAACACTGGCGTGCGCGGCTGACGTGGACCAAGTGCGGGAGATTCTCCCGCGCCTCCCAACGACGCGTATCCCGGGCGCGCCCCCGGTCGTGGCGGGGCTCGTGAATGTCCGCGGCACACTGGTGACGGTCGTGGAAGGGTGGCGTGCGCTGGGCCTCCCGCCCCCCTCTCCAACCCCATCTCCAGAAGCAGGCACGACAGGCTCGACAATCATTCTCGAGCTGGGCAAGGCCGAGGACGCAGCGAGCGAAGGTCAGCAGGGGCACGGGGGGGGAGCCGGTGCAGGTCGGAAGCTGATCGGCTTTACGGTGGACGAGGTGATGGACATGCTGGCAGGGGGTGAGACGACGCTGGAAGATCGTCAGGGTCTTCCCGGCATCGATCCGACCCTGGTGCGCGCCGTCGGCCGCCGCGATGGTGAGCTGTTCATCGTGCTGGACGTCGCGGCGCTGTTGGGCCCGATTCTGACCTCTTAAGGAGCGAGCGGTGAGCCACACGGTTCTCGTCTGTGACGACGCCATTTTCATGCGCACGATGATCACCGACATCCTGGCGCAAGCCGGATTCGAGGTCGTCGGCGAGGCGGAAACCGGCACCCAGGCGGTCGAGAAGTATCGGCAGCTCAAGCCGGACCTGGTCACCATGGACATCGTGATGCCCGACATGGGCGGCATCGACGCGGTCCGCGAAATCGTCAAGCAGGACCCCGACGCCAAGATCCTGATGTGCAGCGCCATGGGCCAGCAGGCGCTGGTCGTCGAAGCCATCCAGGCGGGCGCCAAGGACTTCGTCGTCAAGCCGTTCCAGCCGTCCCGCGTGCTCGAAGCCGTTCAGCGCGTTCTCGGCTAGTCATGGATCTGTCGCAGTACGCCGAGCTGTTCCTGGCCGAGAGCCGCGAGCACTTGAGCGCCTGCAATCAGTTGCTGCTCGAGTGGGAGCGGAATCGTGGTTCGCCCGAGCCGGTCGGCGGACTGTTCCGCTCAGTCCACACGATCAAAGGTATGGCGGCGACGATGGGCTACGGCCGTGTCGCCGACCTCGCGCACCGCATGGAAAATCTGCTCGACCATCTGCGCCGCAGCGGTCGCGCGCCCGCCGACGACATCATTCAGCTGCTGTTCCGCGCCACCGATGCGCTCGAGAAAGCGGTCGGGCTCGCCGTCGCAGGCCGCGAGCGGGAAGCGGATCTCACGGTCCTCGCCGACATCGATCACGCCGCGCTGCAGACGAAACCGGCCCCGCAGCCGAGCGCGCTGGCGCGTCACTTTGTCGAAGAGCCGGAGCCTGAACCCCCCGGTCTACCTGCTGCGCCTGTTGCGTCTGCGTCTCAGGGATCCACCCGTCTCGTCGACGTGATAATTCGAGCGGAGGCCCCGTTGAAGGGCGGGCGCGCGATGCTCGTTATGCGGAAGCTGCAGACGTTGGGCACCGTGCACCGTGTCCAGCCCTCAGTGACGGTATTCGAGTCGGACGATTTCGACGGCCGGTTCGTGTGCGAGCTCGAGACCGCCGCCGTACCGGTCGCCATCGAGGCCGCCATCCGGTCGGTGGGAGATGTCGAGCGGGTCACAGTGGGCGGCGGGGGTAGCGATGACACGCATGTCCGTCCGGCTGAAAGCGTGGCCGGCGGTGGACGCAGTCGCCATATCCGCGTGGATCTTCGCCGTCTCGACACCCTCATGGATCTGATCGGCGAGCTCGTAACGGAGCGCGGCCGTCTGAACGAAGTCGCGGCGCGCTGGGTGGGTCAGGATCCGGAAATCGACGAGGTCGCCATCCAGATCTCGCGCCTGTCCGCCGATCTGCAGAACGAAATCATTCAGGCGCGGATGACGCCGGTGTGGCAGGTGTTCGACCGCTTCCCGCGGCTGGTGCGCGACGTCGCGCGGCAGCTCGACAAGCAGGTCTCCTTCCGGGTGGAGGGGAAGGAGATCGAGCTCGATCGCGAAATCCTCGACGCACTCGGCGATCCGCTGGTGCACCTGCTGCGCAACGCCGTCGATCACGGGATCGAGCCGCCCGCGGAGCGCAAACGCCACAACAAAGATCCGGAAGGCGAGATCGTCCTGGCGGCGGTGCGGGAGCGGTCGAGCGTGGCGATCAGCATCTCGGACGACGGCCGCGGAATCGATCGGATGAAAATCCTCGAGAAGGCGAAGCGCGAGGACATCGTCGGGCCGCACGTCGAGTCGCTCTCGGACGATCAGCTGTTGCGGGTGTTGGCGCGGCCCGGATTCTCGACCGCGGAAGCCGTGACCAATGTCTCGGGCCGCGGCGTGGGCATCGACGTCGCCATGACGCGCATTCGCGCCCTGGGCGGCTCCGTTGAAATCCGCACCGAGCCGGGGAAGGGCACCACGTTTGTGCTGCGGCTCCCGGTCACGCTGGCGATCGTGCGCGCGTTGATCGCCGCGGTCGGCCACGAGCGCTACGCGTTGCCGCTCACGTACGTCGCCGAGACGGTCGAGTACGGGACGACGCCGCTGACGACGATGGAAGGTCGCGATGCGATCGTGCTGCGTGATCGCGTGGTGCCGCTGGTCGATCTCCGGAAACTCCTCGGTACGAACGGCGGCGCCCCGGCGCCGCCTCCTCGCCGCCCCGTGATTGTTCTGGAAATGGGAGAGCGCCGGGCCGGGATTGTGGTGGACGGGATGTTGAGCCAGCAGGAAATCGTCGTAAAAGGATTCGATGCGCCGCAGGGCACGCTGCCCGTGTTCAGCGGCGCTACCATCATGGGCGATGGCGTGCCCGCACTGATCCTCGACTCCGCCGGACTGGTCTAGGGAGAGGGCATGGAAGACGTCCGTGATCTGAAAGCGCTGCAGCTCGACGCGCTCAAAGAAGTGGCGAACATCGGGGCGGGTCACGCCGCCACCGCGCTCTCACAGCTCACGCACCGGCGCATCATGATCTCGGTGCCCGAGATCAACATCGCGCGGCTGGAAGAGGTGCCGGGCTTGATCGGCGATCCGCAGGAGGTCGTCGCCGCCGTCCTCATGCACATGCTCGGCGATCTGACCGGCCGCACGCTGTTGCTGTTCCCCGAGCCGGTCGGCCGGCAGCTGTGCGACATGCTGCTCAAGCGCCCGCTCGGGACCACCAAGTCCTTCGAAACCATCGAGCAGTCGTGCCTCAAGGAGGCCGGCAACATTCTGTCCGGCGCCTACATGAACGCGCTCTCCGAGTTCATGGGGATGCTGCTGCTGCCCTCCGTTCCGAGCCTGGTCGTGGATCTCTCGGCCGCCGTTCTCACGACGACATACCTGAACTTTGGGCACGACCGGGACTTCGTGTTTTGCGTCGAGACCGAGTTCAACATCGATGCGCAAGACGGGCTGCGCGGCCACTTCCTGCTCCTGCCCGACCTGGCGTCTCTCAAGGCCATATTTGACGCCATCCGATTGACTTGATCGTATCAGAGCGCGACCTCACGGTGTTGAGGTCCTTCGCCCGCCGGATCGATCCGTCGGACGCGGGGGCGCACAACAATCTCGGCGTCCTCTACTATCAGAAGGGCCTCGTCCCGGAGGCCATCGAGCAGTTCACGCGCGCGCTCGAGCTCGACCCGCGCATGCAGGTCGCACAGCGCAATCTTGAGATCTCCTACCACAACACCGGCTACTACGACCGCCGCGTCGCCGAGCTGCAGGAGCGGCTGCGCCAGGCGCCTGACGAGCGCGACGCGCGCTGGGAGCTGGGCCGCACGTACGCGATTCTCGGCGCCTTCGAGGAGGCGGTCGCCGAATTCGAAGAGCTGCTCGCCCACAAGCCGAAAGACGTGGCGGCGATTATCCAGCTCGGGCTCGCCGAAAAGAGTCGCGGACGTCTCGAAGTGGCCACCGAGTGGTTTGTCAGAGCCGCGGAGGAAGAACCTGATTCTTCCGTCGTGCACTTTTATCTGGGAGAGGTCTACTACAATCGCGGCCTGAACGAGCCGGCGCTGACCGCGCTGGAGCGGGCCGTCACGCTCAATCCGGACAACGCCAACGCGCATTATCTGATGGCGTTCGTGCTGGGCGACATGGGTCGTCATCAGGACGCGCGCGCCGCCTCCAAGCGGGCGATTCAACTGAACCCGCCGCTCGCGCGCGCGCAGACCAACCTGTCGTTGGAGCGGTACCGCGCCGAGCGCCAGTCGGCCGAGCACCGGTTGCGCGAGCAGCCCGCACCGGAAGTAGCCGAAGGCAGTGAGCTGGCGCACTACAACCTCGGGCTCGCGTTCCGACAGAAGGGCTACTACGCCGAAGCGCTGCGCGAGTACCGCCTCGCGATCGAGCGGGGCGAGGATCGGCGGCTGGTGCGCCAGGCGATGGCGGAGGTCTATCTCCTCAAGCGGGACTTCGCCGATGCGCTCGAGCTGTACGAGTCGCTCATCCACGAAGTTCCCGATTCGCCCAAGCTGTGGAACGAGCGTGGCGTCGTGTTGCACCAGGCCGGCCGCGGCCCGGAAGCGCTGGCCTCGTACCGCCAGGCCACCGAAGTCGATCCGCGCTACGCGCTCGCGTGGAACAACGTCGGCGTCGTGCTCGCGCATCAGAGCGGCACCGACGATGCGATCGAAGCGTTTCGGAAGGCGCTCCAGCTCTCGTCGCAATTCGTCGGCGCGCGGCTCAACCTCGCGCTGCTCCTGACCCATCTACGCCGCTTCCAGCTCGCGCTCGAGGCGTATCGTCAGGTCCTCGCCAGCCAGCCGACGTCCGCGCCCGCGTGGAACGGCGTCGGGCTGGTGCTGGTGGAGCTGAAACGCTTTCCCGACGCCCGCAACGCGTTCGTGCGGGCCGTCGAGGCGGATCCGCAGAACGCCGGCGCGCATTACAACCTGAGCTTCACGCTCTCGAATCTGGGCGACTACGACGGCGCGCTGCGGGCCACGAAACGCGCGCTCGAGCTCGATCCTTACTACGTGTCGCAGAAATTCGCGCTCGCGATCGATCTTCAATACGAGACGGTGTCGATCGGGATCGTGCCGGAGATTTCGGCCGACGTGCAGGCCGAAAACCTTGGCGGCGAGTTTGCGTTCGACCAGCGGCTGCTCGACAACATCTTCCAGGAGCTCGAGCCTGCGGCGACGGCACCGCAGCCGGCACCCGCGGGTCTCGCGAAGAAGCCCGACGATCCGCTCGCCCTGGCGCGCGACTACGTGAGCAAGGGGATGATGGACCTCGCGGTCGCGGAGGCCACGCGGGCGGTGCAGCGCGGCGCCGATCCGGGGCAGGCGGCGACCCTGCTGGGCGACATCTATGCGCGCCGCGGCCTGCACGGCGAAGCGCTCGAGCGCTACCGCGAGGCGCGTACGCTCGATGCGGCGAATTCGATCGCCGCGCTCGGCGAAGTGAAGAGCCTGCTCGCGGTGCACCGCGCGGCTGAGGCTCTGCCGCTCGCCGAGGCATTGGTGGCCAAGGCCCCCGAGGATGTCGAGATTCTGGTCGCGACCGCCAAAGCGCGGGCCGCGACGGGGGACGCCGCAGGCGCGCTCACGGGGCTGCGGCAGGCGCAGACCCGGGCCCCGGCACGGGCCGATCTCCACAAACTGCAAGGCGACATCGCGCTGAAGGTCGGGGACCGGCAGGGAGCACGCGCGGCATATCGCGCGGCACTCGATCTCGATGCCGGCTTCGTGCAGGTGTGGCTCGACCTCGGCCGCCTGCACGAACAGGACGAAGAGTGGCCGGAAGCGCAGCGCGCCTACGAAGCGGCGCTCGACGCGCTGCCCACGTTCCACGAAGCGGCGCTCGCGCTCGCCGACCTGCTGCGGCGCTCGGGCAGCGTGCGCGCAGCCGTCGTGCGGCTCGCCGAGATGCTGGAACAGGATCCCTACGACATGGACGCCCTCATGCTGCTCGGCCGGTCGTTGCTCGACGACAAGCGCGACGCCGAAGCGTTGGAGGCGTTCCGCCGGGCGCTCAAATTCGATCCGCAGCACACCGGCGCCCTGTTCTATCTCGGCGCGACGCTCGCGCGGCTGCAACGGTACGGCGAGGCGGTGGACGCCTGGGAGCGGGTCACGCGCATCGATCCGGGCGGGCCGTTCGCGCAACGGGCGCGGAGGCATGCGCGCACGGCGGTCGATCTGCAGCACATCTTCTCTACCTCGGACGCGGCGTAGCGCATGGCGATCGAGGGACCGCTACGCGAGCTCGGGATCCACGACGTCTTCCAGCTGCTCGACTTGAGCCGGAAGACGGGGACGCTGCGCGTCACCTCGGAGCTCCGCAACAACGAGGGGAAGATCTATTTCGACAACGGCGTCGTCGTGTCGGCGGAGATCCGCAGCAATCCGCACCCGCTCGGCGCGCTGCTGTTGCGCACCGGCAAGATCGCCGAAGCCGACCTCGAGCGGGCCCGTGACATGCAGTCGCGTCAGGGCGATAAGCGCCGGCTCGGCGAGATCCTCGTGTCGCTCGGCGTGATCACGCAGCGCGAGGTCGAGCGCCAGATCCGGTTCCAGATCGAGGAAGTCGTCTTCGAAGTGATGAGCTGGAACGAAGGCTACTTCTCGTTCACCGAAGAAGCCGAGAGCAAGGTGCCGACCGAAGTGACAGTCCGGATTCCCGTCGAAGCGCTCTTAATGGAGGGCGCGCGCCGCATCGACGAGTGGTCGCGCATCGAGAACCGGATTCCTCACGTCGGCGTCGTGCCGTCGCTCGCGCCGGCACCCGAGGGCGGCGGCGGTGAGCTCGATCTCCTGCCGCCAGAATGGGAAGTCCTCGCGCTGATCGATGGCCAACGATCCATCCGTGGGCTGGCGACGGAGCTCGGACGCTCGGACTTCGAGGTGGCAAAGACGTTGTTCGGTCTCGAGAGCGCCGGGGTGATCGTGCTCATGGATCCCGGGACGGGAAAGCGTGGCCGGCCAAGCGGCTCGACCGACGTCCCGGAGCTCGTGGCGAAGGCCGAGCGGGCGCTGCAGGCGAAGGACCTGGACGCCGCGCGCGCCGCGGCCGAGCAAGCCGGGAGCATGCAGCCGCACGACGCGACGATCCATCTGCTGCTCGGCCGGATTCACCAGGCGCAGGGACACGGATCGGCCGCCGCCGAGGAGCTGCGGCGCGCCCTCCGGCTCGACCCCAATCTCGCGGCGGCGCATCGCCAGCTGGGATTTGCGCTCGTCTCGATGGGTCGCTTCGCCGAAGCCGTCGCCAGCTGGGACGAATGGGAGCGGCTCGCGCGCAGCCCCGACGAGGAGGCGCAACGCGCGGACGTGCGGCGCGCGCGCGAGGCGGCCCGAGTGTTCAGCCGTGGCTGACGACATCCGCGCGCTCTCCGCCCAGCTCGCGCAGGACCCGCAGAGCCTCGTGTTCCTGCGGCTGGGCGAAGCGTTGCGACGCAAGGGCCAGCTCGATGCGGCACTGCGCGTCGCGGTGAATGGGCTCGAGCGCCATCCGCATCTCGCCGACGCCCACGACCTGTATGCGCGCATCCTGACCGACAAACACGACTACGAGCGCGCGTTCGATGAGTGGGACATGGCCGTGCGGATCGCGCCGCACCACACGGGAGCGCTCAAGGGACTCGCTTTCCTCTATTTCAAGGTGGGCGACCTGGAGCAGGCGGAAGCGCATCTCGAGCAGGCGCGCAAAGTCGAGCCCGACGACGCGAGCATCGATCAGGCGATCGCGATGATGCGCCGGGGCAACGCGCCACCGGAACCGGCTGCCCCGACCGCCGATTCATCTACCGTCGCTTCACCTACCGCCGCTTCACCTCCCGCCGCCGCATCTCCCGCCCACGCACCGTCGCCGGGCGCGCTGGACGAGACGCGAGTATTCGCCGGGCTTGAAGGGGCAAACGAAGGGTTGCTCCTCATCGACGGGGCTGGACGAGTGCTCGGTGGTGTGTTGAAGGACAAAGCGGGTGCAGATGTCACGGACACCGTCGCCGCCTACCTTGCCGGCGTGTCACAGGAGGCGGCTCGGACCGCGAAGCTGCTCGGCCTCGGCGCCTGGATGGGGCTGTCGGCGGAAGGACAGCACGGCAACGTGCACCTCGCGCACCCGACGCCGGAGGCGCTGCTTCTCGTCGTGCGCGAGCGCGGCATGCCGCTCGGCCGCCTGGCGATCCTGGCGCAGCGCGCGACGGCGATGGCGCGCCGCTGGCTGGAGAAACAGTGAGCAAGGCGCTCGATCTCGTGACACGCGTGCGCGGCGTGCGCGGCGCGATGCTCGTCTCGACGGAAGACGGGCTCGTGGTCGCCGAGCAGTTGATGGAGGGGATCAAGGGTGGCGCGGTTGCCGCATTGGCCGCAAGCCTCGCCGGCCGGCTGGGCCGGGCGATGGAAGCGGCGGGCACGGGCACGAGCGTGTTCTGGCATCTTCAGGGGGAGCAGGGAGCGCTGTTGGTGGTGCCCGGCGACGCGTCCGGTGGTATTCTCGTCGTCGCGGTCGCGGAGCCGGACGTGAACATCGGTCTCGTTCGCCTCGAGCTGTTGCGTGCCGCGGAGGCGGCGGTATGAGTCCACAAACCCGCGCCGTCGAAAGCTGGACGCTCCAGCCCCTCACCGACTTCGTGCGGGAAGCATCGGTGCGCCTGGTGCTGGTGCTCACGCAGGCGGGACAGGTTCTGGCGCAGTCCGGCTTCTCACGCGCCGTGGATGTGATGTCGGCGGCGGCGCTCGCCGCCGCGATCGTCGCATCCACGAACGAGCTGGCGCGTCAGCTGCGGCAGCAGCCGTTCGCGGCGCTCAGTCACCAGGGGCCGAAGACCGGTTTCTTCCTCGCGACGTTCGTGACGGATCGCGGGACGCTGGCCGTGCTCGCCGTCTACGACCTCGATGTTTCATCGCTTGGCCTGGTTCAGTTATTCTATGAGCAACTTGCGACGGAATTGAAGGCGGCGACCCCAAAAGGGACGGTACCGAAACAGGTGCTGGCCGCGGACTTCGAGCGCGAGCTGACGGACAGCCTCAACACGCTGTTTGGGAGATAGCCCGTGTCCCTGGTCAACTTCACGACCCGCGAGATCACGTGCAAGATCGTCTACTACGGACCAGGCCGGTCCGGCAAGACGACGAATCTCCATTACGTGTACGGACGCGTCCCGGAGACGCGCCGCGGGCGGATGGTGTCGCTCGCCACGCAAACCGACCGCACGCTGTTCTTCGACTTCCTGCCCATCGATCTGGGGCAGATCTCGGGTTTTTCGACGCGGTTTCAGCTCTACACCGTGCCGGGCCAGGTCTACTACAACGCGACGCGGCGGCTCGTGCTGCAAGGCGCGGACGGCGTGGTGTTCGTGGGCGACAGCCAGGCCCGCCAGCTCGACGAAAACATCGAGAGCCTCCAGAACCTCCAGAGCAATCTCCTGGAGCACGGCGTCGACGTGCGCACCATGCCGCTCGTCATGCAATACAACAAGCAGGACCTGCCAGTCGAGCTGATCCTGACCCCCGCGGATCTGGATGACGCGCTCAACTTCCGCAGCGTGCCGAGCTTTCCGGCCGATGCGCTGCACGGCAAAGGCGTGTTCGAGACGCTGAAGGCGATCTCGGAGTTAGTCCTGAAGAAGCTCGCGGCGGGGAGCCCGGCGGCATGACCAGCGCCCTCAATCCCCGCTTTTCGTTCGAGACCTTCGTCGTGGGCGCCGCCAACCGTCTGGCCGTCACGGCCGGCCGTACCGTCGCCGAGAATCCGGGCTCGGCCTACAACCCGCTCTTCATCTATAGCGGCTCGGGGCTGGGGAAGACGCACGTGCTCATGGCCATCGGCCATGCGGCCAAGACCATCGCCTCGCAGCTCAACATCGAGTACCTGACCCTGGACGAGTACGTCGAGGCATTCCATGCGGCGATCGCGGCGGGACAGGGAGATGCGTTCCGTCGTCGCTTTCAGAACGTGGATGTCCTGCTCGTGGACGACGTTCAGTTCCTGACGAATCGCAAGGAGATGCAGGCGGAGCTGCTGCGCCTCACGGAGGCGCTGCAGCAGTCAGGGCATCAGATCGTGCTCGCCAGCGATCGTCCGCCGGCCGAAATCGCCGACCTGGACGAGCGCCTGATCTCGCGGTTCTCGGGCGGCCTCGTCGTGGACATGGGCATCCCTGACTACGAAACCCGCGTCGCCATCCTGCGCCGCAAGGCGGAGGAGCGCAGCAGCAAGTTCCAGCCCGGGGTGCTCGAGACCGTCGCGAAGGTAGAGTATCCGAACGTCCGCGAGCTGATGGGGGCGCTGAACCGCCTGATCGCATTCCAGGCCGTGAACGACATGCCCATCAATGAGGAAGCGGTGCGGAAGGTACTCGGTATCCCCTCCGCCGCCGGTTCATCTCCCGCCGCTCCATCTGCCGCGGCTTCACCAGCCGCCGCTTCTCCAGATGAGTTCTCTCAGTTCTTAACCGACGTCACCGTCACCGTGGGCAAAGCCGTCGAAGCCTGGCGCGCACGCGTTACCGAGGCCGTCATGCGGTGGGAGGGCGAGGGGTACCGGACGGGCCGGCTCGAGAAGCTGCTCGATCAGGAACAGCCTGCCGCGGTGGACGATGCGATCGCCGCCTACGTGCAGGATGTGGAGCGGCTCAAGGCGCTCGAGGCGGAAGTCGCGGTGCTCGATCCGCAGGCCGCGGGCGAAAAAGTGTTCCGCGATCCCGACCACATGGACGAGGCCGAGGCGGCCGCCGCGAAGGTGCGCGACGGCGCGGCTCCTCCGCCGGCGCCGTCGGCCGCCTTCCTGTTCGAGAGCTATGTCGCGGGCCGCTCCAACGAGGTGGCGCTGAACGCCGCGCGTGACGTCATCGCCAAGCCCGGCAAGAAGTACAATCCCCTCGTCATCGTCGGCCGGAGTGGCCTCGGTAAGACCCATCTGTTGAACGCCATCGGTCTCGAGCTGGCAAAGAAGAAGAACGCGGTCGTGGCATGTTTGTCGACGCAAGCGTTCGTCGACGAGCTCATCGCGGCGATTGACGGGAACCGCGTGGACTGGTGGCGCGCGCGCTACCGGCGCGCCACTGCACTGCTGCTGGATGATATCCACCTGCTCTCCGGCAAAGAACGCACGCAGGAAGAGCTCTTCAACCTCTTCAATCAGCTCGTCGACGCCGACCGGCAGCTCGTGTTCACCGCGCCCGCGCATCCCAACACACTCGAGGGGCTCGAGGAGCGCATCGTGTCCCGCCTCGAGGGCGGATTGGTGACGGAAATCGTGGAGCCGGACAAGGAGCTGCGCCGCAGTGTGCTGGAGCGCCTGCTGACGCAGCAGCATCTGCCGATGGAGCCGGCGCTGCTCGATTATCTCGCCGACCGGCCCATCGATTCGGTGCGCAGCCTGACCGGTATCGTGCAGCGCGTGGTCGAGGCGGCCGCCGCGCAGGACGCGCCGGTGAGCGCCGGCCTCGCGCGCGAGGTGCTCGAGGGCGCGCCCCCGCCGCGGCGTACCACAGGGCTGCGCACGAGCGGCATCGTCGTGTCGAGCGCCGGCGGTGTGCGGAGCCGCGAAAAAATGGTGTGGGACTGGCCCGCAGCTGGTGATCGCGTCATCGAGGATCTGCGCTAATGGCGATCAAAGGCTCACTCAAGGAAGCGTCGCTCCCCGACGTCCTGCAGCTGCTCGCGCTCGGGCAGAAGACCGGCTGCCTCTCGATCGCCGACCGTTCCAACTTCGGCTACATCTATTTCGACAAGGGCCGTATCGCCTACGCGTCCATCGTAAACCGTCGGGATCGGCTGGGCGACATCCTCGTCAAGCACGAGAAGATTACGCAGGAGCAGCTCGACGCCGCGATTCACCGCCAGTCCAGGGAGCGTGACAAGAAGCTGGGCGAGATTCTCGTCACCCAGAACGTGCTCACGCAGCAGGAGCTCGAGCGCTACATGCGCATGCAGATCGAGGAATCGGTCTACTACCTGTTCACCTGGACGCAGGGGACGTTCAACTTCGAAGCCGACGTGCGGCCGGAGCAGCAGGACTTCCTGGTCTCGATCAACCCGGAGTCGCTGTTGCTTGAGGGCGCGCGGCGCGTGGACGAGTGGGGCCTCATCGAGAAGAAGATCCCCTCGTTCGATCTGATCTTCCTCGTCGACCGCGATCGGCTCGCGATCAGCGACGCCAGGCTGACCGAGATCCAGGATCGGCTCCTGCCGCTGCTCGACGGATCGCGCGACGTGAATCAGGTGATCGAAGACTCGGGGCTCGGCGAGTTCGAGGTGGGGAAAGCGCTCTACGGCCTCGTGACGGCCGGCTTCCTGCATCGCGCGGGCCGTACCGCCAGCGCCGAAGATGTGAAGATGACCGACGCCCGGGTGGAGGAGCACCGCAATCTGGGCATCGCGTTCTACAAGACGGGCATGCTGGAGGAAGCGTCGCGCGAGTTCCGGCGGGTGGCCGAGCTGCGCGCGACCGATGCCAATGCGCACTTCTTCATCGGCCTGGTCGCCCTGAAGCAGGCGCGCTGGCGCGAAGCCATGGAAGCGCTGCGGCTCGCGGCAGAGAAGGGGGGCTCGCGGCCCGCCGTCCTCCACAATCTCGGCCTCGCCTACGAGCAGCTCGGCCGGCTGGAGGACGCCGATGCCGCTTACTCCGAGGCGGCCACCCGCGCGCGCACCGATCCGCGCGTCTATGTGGGGTGGGGCGTCGTGGCGCTGAAGCAGGGCGACCACGGCAGCGCTGCCGGGCGGCTCGATCGCGCCAAAGAGTTGTTCGCCGAACGCGTCCCGCCCATCTGGTTCTGGGCGCGCACGCTGGCGGCCGCGGCGGCCGGCGACTTTGAGACGGCGGAACAAGTGGCCGTGCGAGGCGTGGAGACGTATCCGCAGAACGGCGTTTTGCGCAACAACCTGTCCGTGCTGCACGAGCTGGCGGGAGACCTGCCCAAAGCCGAGGAGCTCGCGCGCGCGGCGCTGCACGACGAGCCGTCGCTGCCACAGCTCTCCAAGAACCTCGGTGACCTGGCGTACCGCGCCTCCCGTTACGACGAAGCGTGGGCGCTCTACCAGCGCGCGATCGAGCTGTCGCCCGAGCTGGGAGACGACGTCTACTTCAAGCTCGGCAACATCGCCTACAAGCGAAACGAACGTGAGCAGGCGAGCGGGATGTGGCGCCGCGCGCTCGAGCTCAACCCCAAGCACGAGCTCGTCAAAGCGAATCTGGACACATTGAGCACCTTGTCGTGAGCAGAGCTCCTCAGGAGCGAGCGTTCGAAGCGCTGACGGACAAGATCTCACGCGAACGGGGAGTCAGCTGCGGATCGTACAAGGATAAGTGCTTGAAGCGCCGGATCGCGGTACGGATGCGTGCGCGCGGCGTCCATACCTACGAAGACTACGGCGCCATCCTCGATCGCGACGCGCACGAGTACCAGGAGCTACTCGACGCGCTCACGATCAACGTCACGAAGTTCTTCCGCAACGTCGAAACGTGGAATGCCCTCCGGCCGTATCTCGATGCCCTGGCCCGGTCCCGCCCGAGCCTCCGCGTCTGGTCCGCGGGATGCGCGTCCGGCGAAGAGCCCTACACGATCGCCGTGGTGCTCGCGGAGGCCGGCGCCCAGGGTCTGATCGACGCGACGGATGTCGATCGCCTGAGTCTCGAGCGCACCCGCCAGGCGAAGTATCCTGACGCCGCGTTCAGCGAGATGCCCGCCAATCTCAGGCGCCGCTATTTTCGCGACGGCCAGCCGCTCGAGCCGGTGCGTGAGCTGGTACGCGTGCGCGCGCACGATCTGATGCGCGAGCCGCCGCCGCACCCGCCGTACGATCTCATCGTTTGCCGCAACGTCGTGATCTATTTCGAGCGCAAGGCGCAGGAGCGGTTGTTTCAGGTCTTCGTCGACGCGCTCGCGCCGGGCGGCGTGCTGCTGCTCGGCAAGGTCGAAACATTGTTCGGTCCCGCGCGAGAGCGCCTCACCCTCGTCGATCCCCGCGAACGGATTTACGTCAAGCCTCACCCCCTGACGAGGGGTGAGGACGGGTGAAAGAGACAATCGTCAAGGTGGCCGACTGGGCGGCCGAGCGCGGCGATGGCGTGCTGGTCACCCTGGGGCTGGGTTCGTGTGTCGCAATCATGCTGCACGATCCCCAGACCAAAGCCGGGGCCATGGCGCACGTGCTGCTGCCGTCCACCAGCCTGGCGCGCGACATCACGAACAGAGCCAAGTTTCCCGAAACCGCGGTGCCGCTGCTGATCGAGCGCCTGAAGGTGTTGGGCGCCGACCCGCGGCGCCTTGTCGCCAAGCTGGCCGGCGGCGCCAGCATGTTCAGCCAGCTCGTCACCCCGGGCACGATCCAGATGGGCGAGCGCAACGTACTGGCGGCGCGCAACGCGCTGCGCGCCGCGGCCATCCCCATCATACGCGAGTCGATCGGCGGCGAGCGCGGCCGCAGCGTCCGGTTTCACGTCAAAGACGGCCGAGTCGAGATCCGGTCGGTGGGCGCCAGTGAATCCGTCATCTGATCGCGCCTCCAAACCGACCGTCGTCATCGCGGACGACAGCGCGCTGATGCGGCGCGTGCTGGTCGACGTGCTGGGCGGCGGTGAAGCGGAGACGGGGGAGTTTCGCGTCGTCGCGACCGCGCGCGACGGGCTGGACGCGATCCGCAAGGTGCATCAATACAAGCCGAACGTCGTCACGCTCGATCTCGAGATGCCCCAGCTCGACGGCCTGGGCGCCATCGGCTACATCATGTCGGAATCGCCGCGGCCTATCGTCGTCGTCAGCGCGCACGCCGGTCCTGGGACCCAGTCGGCGATCCGGGCGCTGGAGCTCGGCGCCGTCGAAATTGTCGCCAAGCCGCCGCCCGAGGTCTTCGGCCACCCGCGAGCCGCGCTCGAGTCGCTGGCACCGCAGCTCATCGCGGCGGTGCGCCGCGCGCTCGCCGCCGACGTCTCGCACGTCAACGTCCTCGCGCGACCACCGGCGCCCGTCGTCCATCCGCCGGAGCTCGCGCTGCGCGGCCGCGCCGTGCTTGCCGTGGGGATCGCCGCGTCGACCGGCGGTCCGCGCGCGCTCGCCGACGTCGTGCCGCGCCTGCCCACCGGCCGCGGCGCCGCCGTGCTCATCGTGCAACACATGCCGCCGAAGTTCACGCGCAGTCTCGCAGAGCGACTCGACTCGATGAGCCCATTGCGCGTCGTCGAGGCGGCCGACGGCGCGCCGATCGTCGCCGATACGGCATACGTGGCCCCGGGCGATTATCATATGCGGGTGCGTTCCGCTCCCGACGGTCCGGTGATCGCCCTCGACCAATCCGCCCCTCTCTGGGGCGTTCGTCCGGCGGCTGATCCTTTATTCCGCTCCATCGCCGAGGTGTACGGCCCACGCGCGGTCGGCGTCGTGCTGACCGGCATGGGGCGCGACGGGGCGAGTGGCTTGCGCGCCATGCGAGACGCGGGCGCAACCGGTCTCGCGCAGGATCGGGAAACGGCCGTCATTCCGGGCATGCCCGTGGCCGCGGTACAGGCCGGCGGCGTCGATGCCGTGCTCCCGCTCGGCCAGATCGCCGATCGCGTCGCGGCCGAATTGATGCGGAGAGGACAGCGCCCGTGAATCGACAGGCTAAAGCCTGCGCTCGATGAAAGGCTATTTGCTGGTGCGTTCCGACGGCAAGACATACGGACTGCCGGTCGCCCGCGTGCTCGAGGTGGGTGATGCGACGGAGGTGCTGCACATTCCGCGCAAGCTCCCGGCGGTGCGAGGTCTGACGCCGCTGCGCGGGCGTCTCGTTCCGCTCATCCATTTGGGAGCGTTTCTCACGGGAAGCGACACACCGCCCGCCGTTCCTGGAGCGGCGAGCGCTGTCCGGACCGTCGTCCTGGTGGAGCTCGGCGCCGGGGGGCGGCAGGTGGCATTCGAAGTCGATGACGCCGACGCGGTCGTGCGTGAGGAGCCGCTACCGGTGCCGCGGGGGCAGACGCTGCCCTGGGCCGCGGGGGTGGCGGAGCAGCAGGGTGGTCTCGTGCCGATTCTCGATTTGGACGCGCTGGGAGACCGGATCCCATGACGACGACCAGCAGCTTGGGTGGCGACGACGTCCAGCTGGTCACGTTCAAGGTCGGTGGCCAGGACTTCGCGTTCAACATCTTTCAAGTCGAGCGCATTCTCCGCTACGAGGCGCCCGCGCCACTGCCCAAGGCGCCGGACTTTCTCGAAGGCGTCCTCCAGTATCAGGGCGGCGCGATCCCGCTCATCGATTTGCGCAAGCGCCTCGGCGCCGCCGCGCCGCTGCGCGAGGATACGCGCACCGTCATTCTGGAGTTCGATGGCGGCAAGATCGGCATGATCGTCGACGCGGTCACGGAAGTGATGCAGGTGGCGGCGCAGGCGGTGACGCCACCGCCCGGCATCGTAAAGGGACTCGCGGCGGAATACATCTCCGGTCTGGTGGTGCAGAATGGCCGCACCATTGTCGTTTTGAACACGAACAAGCTGCTCAATGCGAAGGAAAAGATGGCTTTGCAGGGAGCGACATGACGGGAGAAACACCGGTCGCCGCGCTGCGCCGCGAGTACGATGCCATCGCCCGGCAGCTCGAGGGCGGAGGCCCTCCCGGAACCGCCGAGCGTGAAGCGGCGAAGCGCGAGATCATTGCCTTCTTCAAGAAGGTCGACGGGATGCTCGGAGAGATGACGCAGCTCAAGGACGACATCCGCCAGCTCGTCGATCGCTACAAGCAGCTGGCCGCCGATACGAAGCAGGCCGGCGCTCCGGAATTCACCGGACAGCGGCCGGTCCTCCACGCCGACCACATCGGCGCGACGACCTTCATCGAGAAGGGCTGGAGCCTCATCTCGCTCGGCGACCACGCGGGCGCGATTCAGGCGCTCACCAAGGCGCTGCAGCTCTCGCCCGGCGAGACGCAGGCCGAGTCCCTGCTCGGCTGGGCGCAGATGCTGCACGAGGATTACGACGACGCGCTCGGCACCTTCCAGAAAGTGCTGATGAAGGAGCCGGCGAATTCCCTCGCGCGCATCAACGTCGGCTACATCTGCCTGAAGAAACGGATCTTCGGCGAAGCGATCGAGCACCTGTCGAAAGCGATCCGGTTGGACAACGACAAGAAGGCGACGCTGTACGCGCACTTCTATCTCGGCCTCGTGTATTTGCAACGTGAGATGTTCGAGGACGCGGAGACATTCTTCGAGAAGACGATCAAGCTCGGTCCCAACCTGATCGAGGCCTACTACGAGCTCGGTCGCGCGCATTGGTTCGCCGGGGATCAGGCGAAAGCCAAGTCCACCTGGGAAGACGGCTTCAAGGCGAACAAGTTCAATCCCTGGGGCAAGAAGTGTCAGGAAATGGTCGAGCTTGTCGCCAAGGGTGAGGAGCCGCCGCGGGAATAGCGCTGCTTGCCCTGCTGCTGCAGGGTCCCACCGCGATCACCGTAGGTCGAGTGACCGCCATCGCATGGCCGAATCAGCAAACGTTGGCGGCTTCCATGGCGGAAGCGGCCGACCATGCGCGTGATTTCCCCGGCATCGGGTCGCTGCCCGATCGCCCGATTCGCCTCATCCTTGCGCCGACGCGCGAGACGTATGACTCTCTCACGCGCGGCCGCCTCCCGCTATGGAGCCAAGGCGCCGCGTTTCCCGACGCCGGGACGATCGTGTTGTTAACGGCCCATCAGCCCAGCGGCCCGTCGGCCCTCCGGCATGAGCTCGCGCACCTCGCGCTCCGCTGGCATGTCGGTCGCCACGTGCCGCTCTGGTTCGAGGAAGGGTACGCCGCGGTCGCGGCCCAGGAGTGGGACCGGCTCGACGCGCTGCGGCTCAACTGGCAGCTCGCGCGCGGTGTGCGCATGGACCTCGATGACGTCGATCGCGCCCTCCGGGGAGCGCGGGGTGACGCCGAAACCGGCTATGCGCTCGCCGCCACCGCCGTGCTGCTGCTCCAGCGGTGGGGCGGGGAACGCGGGCTTGCCCCCTTGCTCGCCAACCTGCCGCAGGCGGAGTCCTTTGACGCCGCGCTGCGCGCGACTTACCACGTGACCGAGGGGGACTTCGAGCTGCGCTGGCAGCGCGACCTCGGCTCGCGCTACGGCTGGCTGTCGTGGCTTGCGGCGATGGGCTTTTTCTGGCTGTCGATTGGCGCGCTCCTCGCGGCGCTGGTCCTGCTGCGGCGCCGCCGCGACCAGCGCAAGCGCGCCGCCCTGGAAGCGGAACTGCTTGACGAGCTTGAGATTACCCAATAGACTCCAGCCGCTTATGCCAGACCAAACTCTTGCACGTTCGCGCCTGCGGTTCGGACCGAAGAACTACATCTGTCTCGGTGCGGCGCTCGTCTCGCTCGTCCTGGGTTACTGGCTGTTGTCGAGAGGATCTACGACGCTCGCGCCGGTGCTGCTCGTCCTGGGCTACTGTGTGTTGTTTCCGGTAGGCCTGGCGCTTTAGCGCCTCCGCTCCCCCAATGGCACGGGCGAATAGCTCAGCGGTTCAGAGCGCCTGCCTTACACGCAGGATGTCGGGGGTTCGAATCCCTCTTCGCCCACTGGTGTAGCAGCCCGTAACGGAGGAACGAACACGGTGAGAGCGTTTCCATTCGCGGTAGCTCTGACGATCGGCGTTGCGACCATCGCACCCGCGCAGCAACTGGCCGCGCCGCAGCAGCCGACCGAGAGACTGCTGATCCTGCCCTTCATGGCTTCGTCGGCCGACTCGGCCACGAGCATTGCATTGGCCGATGCCGTGCGCGATCGCGTCAATGCGCTCGTCAAGAGCAAAGTCACGGTGGTGCCCAAAGCGAAACTGTGCGAAGCGCTCCAACAATCGGGATTCCCCTGCAACGGTCTGCTCGACGATCAGCAGGCGCGTCAGCTGGCGCGCTTCCTCCAGGTTCATGCGTACGTGACCGGGACGTTCGCGAAGAACGGTTCGAACCTGACGGCCGATGTTCAGATGATCGACATCGGCAGCTCGGGTATCGCCGGTCGCTTTACGGCGACGAACGGCAATCCCGGGACAGCGGCGGCGCTCGCCGAGACGATTGCGCAGAAGATCGCGACGACGGTGCGTGTGAGCGAGCAGGTCCGCGCCTGCTACGATGACCGGAGGAAGGGGCAGTTCGCCCGTGCGCGTGGGGACGCCCAGAAGGCCCTGACCATCGATCCCAGTTCCACCGCCGCGTGGCTCTGCATCGCCACGATCTACGAAGCGCAGCGGTATCCGGTGGACAGCATGATCGCGGCGAACGAGCGCGCGTTGAAGGGCGACTCGCTCAACGGCACCGCGCTCCAAAACCTGGGCCAGCTCTACCAGCAGAAGGGTGACACGCTGAAGGCCATGGACGCGTTCATCCAGCAGCTCCGGGGCGAGCCGCGCAACACGCAGAAGCGCCTCCAGATCGCGCAGCTGCTGCGGCAGATGAAGCAGTACGACCGCGCCATTGCGTTACTGAACGAGGGAGAGAAGGTCCAGCCCGGCGACGCGCAGCTGCTCGACATGAAGCTGACGATTTGCACCGAAGCGTCGAATTTCCGCTGCGCGCTCGACGTGTGGGTCGCGAAGTTCGAGCACGACAGCACGGTGCGGGGTGATACGACATTCTTGAAACCGGCGCTCGGTGCGGCGCAACAAGTCGCCGACACGCAGGCGCTGCTCAAGTTCACGGAAGCTGCGATCCGTTCTCACCCGAACAACGTCAGCTTCATCAAAGCGCGGGCCGGGGCGTTCGAGCTGGCGGGCAAGACCGATTCCGCCCTCGTCTACTACAAGAAGGCGCTGGCGGTCAATACCAACGATGTCGGCACCAGCCTACAGATCGCGAAGACGCTCATTGACCGCGCGACGTACGACACGAGCGAAGCGCGCAAGCGGCGGGAAGCGAAAGACACGGTCGGCTTGCGGAGAATGCAGGAAGCTTTTGCGCAGCGTTTAGACTCGGCCCTTCCATTCTTGCGGCCGGGGCTCGCGTCTCCCGACTCGACCCAGCGGCTCGCGGGGGCGGTCATCATGCTCACGGCCGGCTCGAAGCTCGCCCAGGCCAACGCGTATCCTGCAGCCTACACCTGGCTCGACTCGCTGCTCACGATCATCGGTCCCACGCCGCGGACTCTCGCCGACACGCTGGGGCCCAAGCACCAGGTTCGCATCAACGCGAGTTTCTGGTATGGCCTATCGTCGGTGCTGACGCTGAACGGACCGTATCAGGAGATGACGAAAGCCAAAGGTGCGAGCCGCTGCATTGAAGCGCGGAGCGTGTTCGATCGCCTGACGCGGACAAAGACCGCGCTCCTCCTGGGCCGGCGCGTGCATCCTCCGACGGCGGATCAGATGCTCGGTTTCGTCGCGCAGTACGAAAAGGCGAAACCGTCGGTGCAGGCGGCGTTCAAGTGCAAACCGTCGCTGTAACCGCCGTTGAATTGACCTGACCACGGGTCTATATTCCGGCGCTCCGTAAGGGGCTTGGGGCTGTAGCTCAGCTGGTTAGAGTGCCGGTCTGTCACACCGGAGGTCGCGGGTTCGAGCCCCGTCAGCCCCGCCTGAGAGCGTTCCGATTTCCTACCCCCGCCCCCTGAATGGCGGGGGTTTTCTTATTATGGAGCGTGCCCAGGGCAGCTTCTGACTCCCCGTCGATTCCGTATCACACCCCGGTCCTCGCCGCGGCCGTGCGCGAGTGGGCGAGCGGCAGCAGGCGTGCCGTCGATGCGACCATCGGCGGCGGCGGCCACGCCGCCATTTTGCGCGAAGCCGGCGCGGTGGTCCTGGGTCTTGACCGTGATTCAGATGCAATCGCCGCCTCTCGCCGCCGTCTTGGCACCGAAGGCGTGCAGTATCTCGAAGCTTCATTCGCCGCCCCATCGGCCCTTACTGCCATTCGGGAGTTCCATCCGGACCGGATCCTGCTCGACCTCGGTGTCAGCTCGCATCAGATCGACACGCCGGAGCGCGGGTTCACGTTCCGGCCCGGCGCGCCACTCGATATGCGAATGGGGGAAGGGAGGACGGGGGAAGGGGGAAGGGGGGCGACCGCCCGAGACGTGCTGAATACGTGGCCCGTGGAGCGCCTCGGGGCGGTATTCACCGACTACGCCGACGAACGGCGGGGCCGTGCGCTTGCGAAAGAAATCATCCGGCGCCGGCTGTCCGCTCCCTTTGCCATCAGCGACGACTTCGTGAATGCGATTCGCGCCGTCCTCGGCCCACGCTCGGGTCCGCCCGATTTCGCGCGTCTGTTTCAGGCCCTGCGCATCGCCGTGAATAACGAGCTCGAGATGCTCGCGACCGCGTTACCCGCCTTCCGCGATGCGCTGGTCGCCGGGGGCCGCCTGGGCGTCATCACCTACCATTCGGGTGAGGACCGCATCGTGAAGCACGCGTTTCGCGAGTGGGGTCGCGAGTGCATCTGTCCGCCGCGCCAGCCGATCTGCACCTGCCGGGGCCGGGCCCTGGGGCGGGTGCTCACGAAGAAGGCCGTGTCCCCCTCGCTCGACGAGATCGCATCCAATCCGCGCGCGCGATCGGCGCAATTCCGCGTCTTCGAAACCGCGGCGGCCGATGAGGTTTAGAGGCCGCCATTGGATCGCTTTCTGGCTCGTCGCTTTGCTGGCGGCGCTTTGGGCCGTCATCGCCCGGCAAACATCGGCTCTCAACTCGGCGCGCGCATTGGCAGACTTGCGCGCGGAGCGCGCGTCGCTGGAGGGCCGCCGCGCCGACCTGGAGCGCCGCGTGCGCTCCGCGCAGAGCCGCGCCGTGTTGCTGCCGCGGGCCCGAAAGCTCGGGCTGCGACTGCCGGCTGATACGGAGATCATTCTGATCCCGGCTCCCTCGGCCCAACCTCCAGACCGGCCGCACTGATGGCCAAGCCTCTCGTTCGGCTCCGTGTCGTGGAGATCGCCCTCGGCGCCGCGCTGCTGGCGCTGGTGCTGCGCGCCGCGCAGGTCCAGCTGTTGGAAGGTCGCAAGTACGCCGCCGCCGCCAAGTCACAGCGCACGGAGCGAGTCGTGCTCGAGGCGCGGCGCGGCACGCTGTTCGATCGTCACGGGCTCGGCCTGGCGCTGACCCAGGAGACGTATCATGTCGGGATCGCGCCGAACGAGCTGCGCGATCCGCCGCGCGATGCCGCCACGATCGCGCGTCGGCTCCGCCTCGCGCCGCGCGATGTGGATCGCGGCTTGCGCCGCCGCTACGCCTGGTTCGCCGGTCCCTATACCACACTCGAGGTGCAGCCGCTGCGCAGCATGCGCGGCGTGCATCTCGAGCCCGTGCTGCGGCGGTTCTATCCCTCGCCCGAGTTTGCTCGCGCAGTGCTGGGAAGGGTGGGGGAAGACGGTCGCGGGGGCGGAGGTGGCGGCGGTGGGTTGGAGCGACTGCTCGACAGCCTGCTGGCCGGGACGCCAGGCGCCGCGGTCGTGTTGAAGGACCGCGAGGGCCGCGAGTACGAATCGCCCGCGCGCGTGATTTCCGAGCCGGTTGCCGGCAATGACGTCGTGCTCACGCTCGATGCCGAGTTGCAGGAGATCTCGCAGCGCGCGCTCGACGACGCGATCGACAACATGGAAGCGGATGGCGGCGACGTCGTGATGCTCGATCCCGCGACCGGTGAGATCCTGGCCGTTGCATCTCGGCGCGCCGACGGCAGTATGCGGCCGAGCGCGTTCACGGAGACATTCGAGCCGGGATCGCTCGCCAAAATCTTCGCGGCCGCCGCGCTCATCACGTTCGATCGGATCCGGCCCGGGGAGCGGGTTTCGGGAGAGGGGGGCCGTTACCGCCTGCCCGATCGCGTGGTCACGGATGAGCACCCGCTGCCCTCACTCACCCTGGCGGATGCGATCAGAGTCTCGAGCAACATCGCCCTCGTGAAATTCGCGGCGCGCCTGCGTCCGGACGAGCAGTACGGCGTGCTGCGCGGGTTCGGCTTCGGCGCCCCGACCGGCGTCGAGTTCCCCGCCGAGTCGCCGGGACGGCTGCGGCCGCCCCGCGAGTGGTCGCGTCCCAGCTCCGCGAGCCTCGCGATCGGCTACGAGCTGGCGGTGACGCCGATCCAGCTGGCGGCGGCGTACGGCGCGATCGGGAATGACGGCGTCCTGCTCGAGCCGACACTGATTCGGGAGATCCGGAAGCCCGACGGCACCGTGCGCTACCGGCATCGGCCCGAGCCGGTCCGCCGGGTGGTGACGCCCCAGGTTGCGGCCAAGCTGCGCGATTTGCTGCGCGGCGTCGTGGAGCAGGCGGGAGGAACGGGAGAGCGTGCCGCGCTCGCCAATTTTCAGCTTGCCGCGAAGACTGGGACGGCCCGGCGGGTCGTCGGCGGCCGCTACGCCGCGGGGCAGTACACGGCATCGTTCGCCGCGCTGTTTCCCGCCGATGAGCCGCAGCTCGTGGTCGTGATGAAAATCGACAATCCCCAGAAGGGCAGTTACTTCGCGGCCCAGACCGCTGCGCCGGTGACGCGCTCCATGTTGGAGCAAGCGCTGGCCGCGCGCACGGTGGCGCTCGATCGCGCCCGGCTCACCAACGTGGCGGCGACCGCCGATCGCGCACCGCTCGACGAGCCCGATGGGGTGGTTCCCTACGTCGTGCAATGGCCCTACGTCCCCGATACGGTGGGGGCTCAACCCGACCGGATTGTTCCGAACGTGACTAGTCGTCCGCTGCGCGAAGCAGCCCGCACGCTGCACGCCCGAGGCTTCCACGTCGTCGTGAAGGGGTGGGGCGTCGTTCACCACACCTGGCCCGCCGCCGGTGAACACGCGCCGGCGGGGACGACCGTCACCGTGTTTGCCGAACCGCCTCCAGTATCACGCCCGTGAGTCGATCATTGCAGGAGATCGTGGACGCGCTGGCGCGCGCCGGTGACTTGATTGATGCGCCTGACTCGCGCGTCACAGCCTTGCCAGCGATCACCGGCCTCACCGCCGACGCGCGAAAGCTCGAGCGCGGGATGCTGTTCTGCGCCGTCCGCGGGGCGGCGCTCGACGGCCACACATTCGTCGCAGACGCGGCGGCGCGGGGCGCGGCGGCGGCGCTGGTCGAGGTCCGGCAGCCGGTCACCATTCCGCAGGTCATGGTGCGGAACGGCCGGCGCGCCGCCGCGATCGCCGCCGAGGCGTGGTATCGCCGGCCGGCGTCACGGCTGCAGATGATCGGGGTGACGGGGACCAACGGAAAGACGACGTCGGTCATTCTCGCACGGCACGTGTTGAGCGCGCGCTGGCCGATGGGGGCGATCGGGACGCTCGGCGCGTTCGATCCGGCGGGGGCGCCGGTCGAAAGTGAGGCGGGCAACCTCACGACGCCCGGTCCCATCGATCTCCAGGCGACACTCGCCGCGCTGGTCGATCGGGGCGCCGCCGGCGTCGCCATGGAAGTTTCCTCGCACAGCCTCGATCAGGGCCGCGTCGACGGCCTCACCTTTCGCGCCGCGATCTTCACCAACCTGACCCGCGATCATCTCGATTATCACGAGACGTTCGACGCCTATTTCGCAGCCAAGGCCAAGCTCGTCGGCTACCTGTCGGATGCCGGCCTGGCGGTGATCAATGCGGACGACGCGGCATGGTCACGGCTGCCGCCATCGCCACGCCGGATCACCTTCTCCGCGACGTCGCCCACCGCCGACGTCACCGCGCGCGACGTGCGCGTGGACGCGAAGGGCGCGCGCTTCACGCTCGTGACGACGCGGGGAAGCTTTCCGGTGGTGCTGCCGCTGCTCGGACGGTTCAACGTCGCGAATGCGTTGGGCGTCGCGGCCTGCGCCGTGGGGTTGCAGGTACCGCCCAGCATCGTCGCCGAACGGCTCACGAGCTCGCCGCAGGTTCCCGGCCGCATGGAGCGCATCGCTGTGGACCCCTGCGTCGTGCTGCGCGACTACGCCCACACGCCCGACGCCCTGGAACGGGCACTGGAGACGGTGCGCGAGGTGACGTCGTCTGCCGGACGGGTGATCGTCGTGTTCGGCGCCGGCGGGGATCGCGATCGCGGCAAGCGAGCGCCGATGGGCGAGATCGCCGCGCGGCTCGCGGACATCGCGATTGTGACGTCCGACAACCCGCGCACCGAGGATCCGGAGAAGATTCTGGACGACGTGGAAGCCGGGATGGCGGGGCGCCAGCATTATCGCGTCGTCGATCGGCGCGCCGCCATCGGTCAGGCGCTCGAGCTCGCGCGCGAGGGTGACACGGTCCTGCTCGCCGGCAAAGGGCATGAGACCTATCAGGTCGTCGGCACCACCAAGGAGCCCTTCGACGAACGGGAAGTGGTCCGCAGCCTGGGGGCGAACTGATGGGCGGACGGGTTTGGACGAGCGACGAAGTCGCGCAGGCGCTGGGCGTCCCCGCGCCGGCGACGCTGAAGTTCACAAACATCTCCACTGACACCAGACACCTGACACCTGACACGCTTTTCGTAGCCCTCAAGGGCGTCAAGTTCGACGCCCACAGCTTTCTCGACAAAGCCAAGGCGGGAGGGGCGACCGCGGCGGTGGTACGGCGCGGCACGCCCCGCGTCGCCGGCCTTCCTTTCTTCGAGGTGGATGACACCCTCACCGCGCTCGGTCTGCTCGCGCGCGCCCGGCGCCGCATGCTGCCCGAGGGGACGCCCGTCGTCGCGATCACCGGGTCGAGCGGCAAGACGAGCACCAAGGAGATGATCCGGGCGGCGTTGAGCGCGCGCTATCGCGTCCATGCTACGACGGCCAACCTCAACAATCTCATCGGCGTACCGCTCACGATCCTCGGTGCGCCGGAGGACACCGAAGCGCTGGTCGTCGAGGCCGGGGCGAGCGTGCCCGGGGAAATCGCGCGCTTGCGCGACATCATCGAGCCCACGATCGCCGTGATCACGAATATCGGCTACGCGCATGTCGAGGGGTTCGGGTCGCTCGAAGGCGTGATGGTCGAAAAACTGTCCCTCCTGGATCGTGCGCCGGTGGCCGTCATCGGCTCGGGACCCGACGCCATGTGGCCCGAGGCGCGCCGCCGGACGCAGGTGATTCCGGCTGCGCTCCCTGGGAAAAGCAGCGACGACGGGCTGCTCGACCGCTACCTGGACCGGGACGGCCATCCGCGCCTGTCGCTCGACTCTGGAGAGAAGATCACGCTCCCGGCGCTCGGGATTCATCAGCTCGAGAACGCGCAGATCGCGCTGGCCGTGGCCCAGCGGGCGGGCGTCGACCACGACGCCGCCGTGCGGGCGCTGGCGAGCGTGCAGCTCCCCGAAGGGCGCGGCGACGTGCGGGAAATCGGCAACCTGCTCGTGATCGACGACACCTACAACGCCAACCCCGCCTCGATGCGGCGGGCGGTCCAGACCGGGGACTGGCTGGCCCAGCGGCAGCGGAGGCCGTTCGTGGTGGTGGTGGGGACGATGTTGGAGTTAGGACCGGAAAGTGCAAGATTGCACGCCGAAGCGGCGCGCGAAATTGCCCAACGGAGGCCCGCGCTCGTTGCCGCGGTGGGCACGTTTGCCCGCGTCTTCGAGTCCCTGCGGGAGGCGCTCGGCGGCCGGCTGATTACCGCGGCCGACGCGGACGCTCTCGGACCCAAGCTGAAATCCGCGCTGCGTGGTAATGAGCTGGTGCTGCTCAAAGCTTCACGAGGAGTGGCCTTGGAACGTGTCCTCAACTACCTGACCTGATGCTCTATCATTTGCTCGCGCCGCTCGCACGCCAGCACATCATTTTCAATCTCTTCAACTACATCACATTCCGCGCGGCGGGCGCGACCGTCACCGCGCTGCTGCTCGCTTTCATCGTCGGACCATGGATCATTCGCAAACTCCAGGAGCACAAGATCGGTCAGATCGTGCGCGCCGAGGGTCCCACCAGCCATCACGGCAAGCGCGGGACGCCGACGATGGGCGGCTTGATCATCATTCTCGCGACCGTCATCCCCACGTTGCTGTGGGCCCGCCTCGACAGCCGCTACGTGATCGTCGCGGTGGTGGCGACGCTGTGGATGGGGCTGATCGGGTTCCTCGATGACTATCTGAAGATCGTCCGCGGCCAGTCGCAGGGACTTGTCGCGCGCTGGAAACTGGTCGGCCAGATCTCGTTCGGGATTGGCTTGGGCGCATATCTCCTCCTGTTCCCCCTGACGAGCAGCGTCGCCCCGAACGCCACGCAGCTCCCGTTATTCAAGTACATCGTGTGGGTTCTTCCGTGGCCGGTCTACCTCTTATTCGTGACGTTCGTGACCACGGCGAGCTCGAATGCGGTGAACCTGACGGACGGGCTGGATGGACTCGCGGCGGGACTCACCGTCATCGCCGGTGGCGCGTTCGCGATCTTCTCGTATCTGTTCGGCCGCGTCGACGCCGCGCGCTACCTCGGCGTGCTCCATCTGCCCGGCGCGGGTGAGCTCACGATCTTCTGCGGCGCGCTGATGGGTGCGTCGCTCGGGTTTCTCTGGTTCAACGCGTATCCCGCGCAGGTGTTCATGGGCGATACCGGCGCGCTGGCCATCGGCGGGGCGCTGGGCACCGTCGCGATTCTCCTCAAGACCGAGTTCCTGCTGCTGATCGCGGGCGCCGTGTTCGCTGCCGAAACGGTGTCGGTGCTGATCCAGACGAGTACGTACAAGTGGCGCAAACGGCGCTACGGCAAGGAGTACGCGGACGCGCACAAGGTTTTTCGCATGGCGCCGCTGCATCACCATTTTGAAAAACTGGGTTGGGCCGAGCCGCAGGTCGTGATGCGGTTCTACATCCTCGGCGTGTTGAGTGCGATGATCGCGCTCGCCACGCTCAAGGTGCGATGATCGAGCAGGCGCGAGCCGGGTTGGTCCCAGACGATTGGCGCCGCGCCGGCAGCGTCGTCGCGATCATCGGCCTCGGCAAGAGTGGCGTCGCGGCGGCCCGGTTGCTCGCGCGCGAAGGCGTGCGGGTCTACGCGAGCGACGCGTCCGATCATCCGTACGCCGGCGAAGCCGCCGAGGCCCTCAAAGGCGTGCCGCGGGTGGACGTCGAGATCGGCCGGCACGATCTCAACAAGATCCGCCACGCCGCGGGGGTGGTCGTCTCCCCGGGGGTGCCGCCCGATGCGCCGGTGCTGGCCGCGGCCCGCCATGCCGGCGTCGAGATCGTCTCGGAGCTCGATCTCGGCTTTCGCGCGCTTGCGGCGCTGCAGCCCGGCACGCGCAGCATCGCGATCACCGGTACGAACGGCAAGACGACGACGACGGCCCTGGTGGCCCATCTGCTGAGTGCCGCGGGCTTGCAGTCGACCACGGCGGGGAACATCGGTCGGCCGGTGACCGACCTCGCGATGGCGAAAGAGCGCTACCAGTGGCTGAGCCTCGAGGTGTCGTCATTTCAGCTGCACGACAGCCCCAACTTCGCGCCCGAAATCGGCGTGCTCACGAACCTCGCGCCCGATCACCTAGACCGCTATCCGTCGGCGGAGGCGTACTACGCCGACAAGCGATTGCTGTTTCGCAACGCGGCCGACGGCGACGTCTGGGTGCTCAATGCGGACGACCGGCTGGTGCTCGATCTCGCCCGCGGGGTCGCGGGGCGCAGGGTGCTGTTCTCGCTCGCCAAATCGACAGATGCCTGGTACGACGCGAAAGCTCGCGTGCTCCACATCGGCGGCGAGCCGTTGATCCCGCGTGACGAGCTGCACCTGCTCGGCGACCACAACGTGGCGAACGCGCTCGCAGCCGCGCTTGCCGTTCACGAAGCGGGCGTACCGCCGTCCTTGATCGGGGAGGGGCTGCGCTCCTTTCGGGCGCTGCCGCACCGGCTCGAGCCCGTCCGGGAGGTCGGCGGCGTATTGTGGATCAACGATTCCAAGGCCACGAATATCGCGGCCACGACGGTGGCGGTGATCGCTATGCAGCGGCCCTTTGTGCTGCTGCTCGGCGGCCGGCACAAAGGCGAGCCCTACACGAGTCTCGCGCCGCTCCTCGCCGATCGTTGTCGCGTCGTGATCGCGTACGGGGAAGCGGGTCCGCTCGTCGAGCAGGATCTCAAAGGGAAGGTGCCGCTCGAGCGTGGCACGACCTTCGAGGATGTCGTCGAGCGGGCGCGGCGCGCCGCGAAGCCGGGCGATGCGGTGCTGCTGTCTCCCGCCTGCTCGAGCTACGACATGTTCAAGAACTACGAAGAACGGGGGGCCACATTCCGGCGACTCGTCGAAGCGCGGTGATGTGGGAGGGCCGGCTGCTCGCCGTCGTCACGGCGGTGCTGGTCGTTTTCGGGCTGGCCGCGGTCTACGGCGCGTCGAGCCTGGTCACCGTGGCCGGCGACCAGGTCGGCGCGAGCTTCGCGCTGCGCCAGGCGGTCGGCGCGGCCGTGGGCGGCCTGCTCGCGATCGTGTTCGCGCGCCTGGACTACCATCGCTGGAGGCAATGGGCCTGGCCGCTGCTGGGGGTCACCGTGCTGTTGCTGCTCATCCCGCTGCTGCCGTTCACCCATCCCATCACGCCCACGATCAACGGCGCCCGCCGCTGGGTGAACCTCGGCTTCCTCACGCTGCAGCCCTCGGAGCTTGCGAAGTTCGCTGTCGTGGTCTGGTGCGCGATGCTGGCCGCCAAAAAGGGCGAGCAGCTGCGCGACTTCCAGCAAGGTGTACTGCCGTTCGTGGTCATCCTCGTGCCCGTGATCGGACTCATCTTTCTCGAGCCGCATCTGTCGATGGCGCTGCTCGTCGCGATTCTCGCCGGCAGCGTGCTGTTTACCGCCGGTGCGCGCATCGGGCATTTCCTCTTTCTGGGCGTCGCCTCGACACCGCTGCTCTTCGGCGCCGTCGCGACCGCGCAGTACCGGATGGCGCGGGTGCTCACGTTCCTGAATCCTGGCGCCGCACCCCAGGAAGCGACGTGGCAGGTGCAGCAATCGCTCACCGGCATCGGGGCGGGGCAGCTGCTCGGCGCCGGTTTCGGTCAGGGCCAGCAGAAGCTCGGCTACCTGCCGTACGCGTACTCCGATTTCATTTTCTCGACGATCGGAGAGGAATGGGGCTTCCTCGGCGTGCTCGCGATCGCCCTCCTGTTCGGCACGTTCGTCTGGCTCGGCTTCCGCATCGCCCGCAACGCGCAGGATCCGTTCGGTCAACTCCTCGCGACCGGCATCAGCGTGATGATCGGTCTCAGCGTCGTGCTGCACATCGGCGTGAGTCTCGCCGTGATTCCGGCGACCGGCGTGACGTTGCCGTTCATGTCGTATGGACGATCGTCGCTCATTGTTGCGCTCGCGGCGACGGGAGTACTCGCGAGCGTTGGGCGGGCGAGAAGGACGGCTTGAAGATCGTCATCGCCGGCGGCGGCACCGGCGGCCACCTCATGCCCGCGCTCGCGCTCGCGCACGTCGCGGCCGATCAGGGACACGACGTTGTCCTGGTCGGAGCCGAGCGTGGCATCGAAGCGCAGATCCTCCCGCATCATCCTTTTCGATTTCACTTGCTGCCGATGGAGCCGATCTATCGCCGCGCGTGGTGGCGCAACCTGCGCTGGCCCCTAATCGCGGTTCGCGCCTGGCGTACGGCCGGGCAGGTGCTTCGCGATGAGCGGCCCGCGATCGTCATCGGCACGGGCGGCTACGCGGCGGGGCCGCTCGTCTGGCGCGCGCAGAACGCGCGCATTCCGACCGCGCTGCAAGAACAGAACGCGTTCCCGGGACTCACGCAGCGCTGGCTCGCCCGGCGGGCGCAACAAGTGCACCTCGGGTTTCCCGAAGCCCGTCTTCGCTTGTCACCGGGCGCGCAAACGCAGGTCTTTGTGTTCGGCAATCCGATCACGCCGCCGGGAGCGGTGGATGCGAACGCGGCGCGCGCAGAATTCGGGCTGAGCGCGGAGCGCCGCACCGTGCTCGTTTTCGGTGGCAGCCAGGGCGCGCGCGCGATCAACGAGACCATCGCGCGCGTCCTGGAGCGCGGACAGCTGGGTGACGTGAATCTCCTGTGGGGAACTGGCACGATGCATCTGGAGCGCTACGCCCCGCGCGCGGTGCCGGGCCGAGTCGTCGTGCGCGGGTTCTTCGATCCGATCGGGGCAGCCTACGGTGCCGCCGATCTCGTGGTCGCGCGCGCGGGCGCGATGACCGTCTCCGAGTTGTGCGCGTGGGGGAAGCCCAGCGTGCTGGTGCCCCTGCCGACTGCCGCGGCCGATCACCAGACATTCAACGCGCGAGCCCTCGCGAACGCCGGAGCGAGTGTGTTACTGCTGGAGCGGGAGTTCACTCCCGACGCCTTCCCGAAAACCGTCGTCCCGCTCGTCCACGACGACAAACGGCTCGACGCCCTGGCTCAGAGTGCCCGCAGCCGAGGCCACCCGAACGCTGCCCGAACCATCGTGGCAAAGGTATTGGAGCTTTCGCAAGTCGCGTAGATTTCCTATATTAGCTGCCCACAGATGACCTTGTTTCGAACCGGGGACGCCAAACCCATCCATTTCATGGGCATAGCCGGGGCGGGGATGAGCGCCTTGGCCTTAATTGCCAGCCACCGGGGAGTCTCCATAACTGGCTGTGATTCAGACACTTCCGGGACAGGCGCCGATGACCTGACCGCGTTGGGAATTCCCGTTTGGAGGGGCCACGATCCGCATCATGTGGAAGGGGCTCGGGCCATTGTCGTTACGGCCGCCGTCCCCCGGGATCACCCGGAGCTGGAAAAGGCCCGTGCTCTGGGCCTACCGGTCGTCCGTCGCGCCGATGCGTTGGGGGATCTGGTCGCTGCTGGGAGAGAGGGCGTCGTGGCGGTCGCAGGCACGCATGGAAAAACGACCACCACCGTCATGGTGACAGAGGCGCTCACGGCCGCCGGACGAAATCCCACGGGACTCGCCGGCGGCCGTGTCGCGGCATGGGGCGGCAACGCCCGGATCGGCGGAGACGACCTCTTCGTCGTCGAGGCCGATGAGTACGACAAGGCCTTCCTATCGCTGCGGCCGACGGTCGCGGTCGTGAACAACGTGGAAGCGGATCATCTCGAGTGCTACGGCACCATGGAAGCGCTCGAGGACGCGTTCGCCGAATTCGCGAGCCGGGCGGGGCGCGTGATCGTCGGCGCGGACGACACCGGTGCCGATCGCGTCGCGTTGCGTGTGAGCGCGCCCGTGTGGCGCGTCGGTCATGGTGCGACGGCGGATGTGCGCATTCGCGCGGTGCGCCTTGAGCCGGGCGGCTCGCGCGCCACGATTTCGCTGCCGAGTGGCGACACGGTCGAGCTCGCGCTGGTCGTGCCGGGATTGCACAACGTGCGCAACGCCGCGGCAGCGCTCGCGGTGGTGCATGCACTAGGCGCGGACGTACAGGCCGGCGCGCGTGCGCTGTCCGAGTTCCGCGGTGTCGGCCGGCGGTTCGAGCGGCTGGGGGAGGCGCGTGGCGTGACGGTCGTCGACGACTACGCGCATCACCCGACCGAGGTCGCCGCGACGCTGGCAGCGGCGCGGCAGGCGTTTCCGGGCCGGCGTCTGATCGCCGTGTTTCAGCCGCACCTGTTCTCGCGGACGGCATTGCACGGTGAGGCGCTCGGCAAAGCGCTCGCGGCCGCGGACGTGGTCGTCGTCGCACCGATCTACGCGGCGCGAGAGCAGCCGCAGGCGGGCGTGACGCATCACCTGGTCGTGCGCGGCGCGACGCGGGCCGGTGCGGCGACGGTTGCCGTGCGCGAGCGTGCCGGGCTGACGACCCACGTGGTCCGCGCGGTGCGCGGCGGCGACGTGGTGTTCACGCTCGGCGCGGGCGACATCACGCGAGTCGGACCCGAGCTGCTGGAGATTCTGGGAGCTGGGAGCAGGGAGCAGGGAGCAGTCGCATGACATGGAAGTTCCGCATGCCGCGGCGCGCGCGGCTGCCGCGCGTGTCGTGGCGTGTGCTGGCGTGGGCGGGTGCGGCGATGGTCGTCATGGTCCTGTGGATGACGGCGCCGCTCGGGCTGCGCCGGTTGCGGTTTTTCCGCGTCCGTCAGGTCGAGATCATCGGCATCCGGTATCTCGATGCCGATCAGGTCCTGGCGGCGTTGCGGTTGTCGCCGGCCGCGAGCGTGTTCGACGAGACCGGACCGCTCGCCGAGCGCTTGCGCGGACTGGACGGTATTGCCGATGCTTCGGTGATACGGCGTCCGCCGGGTTCACTGAAGGTGATCGTGCGTGAGATCGAGCCCGTCGCGCTGCTGATGAACGAGCGCGGCGCCCTCGCGCCGGTCGATGCGGATGGACGACTGCTGCCGTTCGACGTGACGAGTCTCGACCTCCCCATCGTGCGCTCGGGAGGGGAGGGGGCTGCAGACTCCGGGGTGTTCGGATTGCTGTCGCGGGTGCAGGCCGTCGATCCCGCGCTGTTTCAAACGATCGATGCCGTGCGGCGGACCGAGACGTCCCACGGCGACGTGCTGCTCGAGCTCGGCGGAGGCGCTCATCGCGTGTTGCTCAACCGCGATGCGGGGCCGGAGGTGATTGCGGCGGTGGTATCGGTGGCGAGAGACCTGGCGGCGAAAGCGCGCCCCTATGCCGAGCTCGACGCCCGCTTTGCGGGACAGGTCGTGGTGCGGCGCCGAGGGGCGTCTGATGACTGAACGCCGCCTCGTCGCCGGCCTCGACCTCGGCAGCACCAAAACGTGCGCCGTGATCGCCGAGCTGGCCGGCGACCTGCCGCGCGCGCCGCTTGCCAAGATTCTCGGCGTCGGTCTCGCGAAGAACACCGGCGTGCGCCGCGGCATGGTGCGCGACATCGACGAGACGACGCGCTCCGTCGCCGCCGCGCTGAAGGACGCCGAGCGGATGGCGGGCGCGCGCGTGACGGACGTGACGTGCGGCATCGCGGGCGAGCATGTGTCGGCGCGCGGCTCGACCGGCGTGGTTGCCGTCAGTGCGGAGGAGATCAGCCCGCAGGATGTGGCGCGCGTGAATGAGGTCGCGCGTGCCGTCTCGCTGGGACGCGATCACGAGCTGCTGCACGACATCCCGCAGGAATACGTCGTCGATCAGCAGCACGGCATCTCGGATCCAGTGGGCATGACGGGCACGCGGCTCGAAGTGGAGATGTATCTCGTCACCGTCCAATCCACGGCGGCGCAGAATCTCCGTAAGAGCGTGCAGCGCGCCGGCTATCGCGTCGCCGATCTGGTGCTCGAGCCGCTCGCGGCGTCGTACGCGGTGCTGACCGATGACGAGAAGGAGCTGGGCGTTGCCCTGGTGGAAGTGGGCGGCAGCTCGACCGGCGTCGCCATCTTTCATGAAGGCAAGATCCGCCACCTCGCGTCGCTCAAGTACGCGGGCTCGCACGTCACCAGCGACCTGGTGCAGGGGCTCGGCGTGACGCAGTCGGACGCGGAGCGATTGAAGGAGCGCCACGGCGCCGCCTATTCGCCGCTCGTGGATCCGGGCGAGATGGTCAGTCTGCCCTCCACGCCGGGTCAGGGTGCACGGACCGCCCCGCGCGAGATGGTCGCGCACATCATCCACCAGCGCGTGGACGAGATCTTTCAGCTCGTGGGCCGCGAGTTCGAGCGCGCCGGGTACGGCGCGGGCCGGTTGCCCGCGGGCGTGGTCCTGTCCGGCGGCACCGCGCACCTGCCGGGGATGGTCGAGCTGGCGCGCGAGGTCTTCGCGGCGCCGGTACGCGCCGGTCATCCAGATCTGGGGATTTCCGGACTCGTGGACAGTGTGCAGGCGCCGCGGTACGCGGTGCCCGTCGGTTTGGTGTTGTACGCGGCGCGCAAGAGCGCCCAGGGAGGGGCACCGGGTGTGTTGTTCGGCGGCCGCCCCGACAAGTTGTTTGCGCCACTCAAGAGATGGTTACAGGACTTCTTCTGAGCCCTAGGGGAGAACCATGATCTTCGAACTCGAAGAAACCGTTACGCAGAACGCGCGGATGAAAGTCGTCGGCGTCGGCGGGGGCGGCGGCAACGCCCTGAACCGCATGATCGACGAGCACGTGAGCGGAGTCGAGTTCATCTCGGTGAACACCGATGCCCAGGCGCTCCTCAATAACAAAGCAGACGTCAAAGTCCAGATCGGCAAGAAGCTGACGCGCGGGCTCGGCGCCGGCGCGCGGCCGGAGATCGGACGCCAGGCGATCGAGGAAAACCGCGACGAAGTACTCCACACCTTGCAGGGCGCCGACCTCGTGTTCGTCACGTGCGGCATGGGTGGCGGTACCGGCACGGGCGCGGCCCCGATCATCTCGCAGGTCGCGCGGGACCTGGGCGCCCTGACGATCGGGATCTGCACCAAGCCGTTCCTGTTCGAAGGCCGCAAGCGCATGCGTCAGGCGGAGATGGGAATCGCCGAGATGCGCAAGCACGTGGACACGATGATCGTCGTGCCCAACGAGCGGCTGCTCGCGGTCGTCGGGAAAGGCATTCCATTTCAGGACGCGCTCAAGAAGGCGGATGAGGTGCTGCTCCACGCCACTCAGGGCATTTCGGCGCTTATCTGTGTGACCGGCCTCGTCAATGTAGATTTTGCGGACGTCCGCACCGTGATGCAGAATGGCGGCGCGGCACTGATGGGGACGGGCCAGGGGCGCGGCGAAAACCGCGCGATGGAAGCGGCGCAGCAGGCGATTTCGAGCCCGTTGCTCGACAACATCTCGATCGCCGGCGCGACGGGCGTGCTCATCAACATCACGGGCGGCGAGGACCTGACGCTCGGTGAAGTGACGCAGATCAGCGAGGCGATTCACGACGCCGCGGGTGATGAGGCCGAGATCATCTTCGGCGCGGTGAACGATCCCGCGATGCACGGCGAAGTGCGCATCACCGTCATCGCGACAGGGTTCGACAAGACGGGGGCGATGGCCGATGCCCTGGCGGGCGTGCAGCGTCCCGCGGCCGGCGTGCTGCCGTTCCGCGAT